>OBWU01000126.1_pt1 | contig 27839 bp, 17 predicted proteins | sample 1476551 | NCBI WGS metagenome assembly OBWU01 (sample SAMEA2580135, study PRJEB22360) | human gut metagenome | biome: human gut; feature: human-associated habitat; material: faeces | place: Denmark | collected 2008/2010
AATAAAACACCCCAAAAGTTAGATTTTTTCTGTCTAACTTTTGGGGTGCAGTTCATACGAGATGCTTTTAAATTAATCAATGAAGCAAACTTTCTAAGAGATAGAGTAGGTAAATGTAGTCTGAGTAAAAGATGATGAAACCTACAAAAAAGAAACAACCTCCGCTGTTCCTTTTTACTTCTATTTCACAGATATCTCCTTAATCACACGCGCAGGATTACCAGCTAGGACAACGTTGTCGCCAAAGGACTTAGTGATTACAGCCCCTGCTCCAGCAACAACATTATTACCCAATGTCACTCCAGGAAGGACAATGACACCACCTCCAGCCCAGAAATTGTCTCCGATAGTAATAGGCTTGCCGTATTCCACACCTGAATTACGTTCCTGCGGGTCCAATGGATGGAGGGGAGTCAAGAACTGACAGTTGGGACCAATCATCGCATTGTCCCCGATGCGAATCGGACAAACATCCAGCATGGTCAAGTTCCAATTAGAATAAAAATTTTCCCCTAGATGAATATTGACCCCATAATCGACCACCAGGCGTGGATTGACAAAGATATTTTGTCCAGTCGAGCCGAACCAGATCTTGATGATTTCGACTCCCTTCAAAGGATCTTCTTCCTTGTTAAAGGCAGACTGTTTTTGGCGAGAAGCCTGAGCCAAGGCTCGCAATTCTGGATCCGATGGACGGTAAACCTCTCCTGCTATCATTTTCTGGTATTCACTGGTCATTGTTTTCTTCTCCTTGTTCCCTACTATCATATCAAAATTTCTACGTATCTGACTAGAATAAGGGGTACTTTCTACAATTGATCCTCTGATTGTCATCACATCCTGTCTAAACGAATACGGGTCACGATTCCGTCTGGGTCTGTGATTCCCAACTGGCTCGATGTCAGCCATTTGATTGGTGCATCAACTTCTTGTGCTCGCTGGGCAATCGTTAACAGTTCTTCTTTACTAGCAACCTCAATAACATAATGGGCCAAACCTGGCAAGTCTTGCTTACGCGGAGCCAGATTTTTTCCTCCCCATTCGTTGACTGTCAAATGATGATGGTAAGCCCCAGCCGCAATCCAACTAGCGCTAGGCACACTGAATTTATCCTCTAGTCCTAACACCTTTTGATAAAACTGGCTGGACTTTCGACTATCCTTGACGGAAAGATGAATATGCCCCATTCTCGTACCCTCTGCTAAAGTAAAGGGCTCTACTCTTTCTCCCAACTCATAGATATCCTGCGCTGCAAGGGCCTCAGTGCCCCCTATAATACGTCCATCTTCTCGAATATCCCATGTGGAAACCGGCTTATCCCGATAGAGTTCAATGCCATTTCCCTCCAAATCCTCCAAATAAAGAGCCTCACTGTAACCATGGTCTGCACCGCCGACAAGAGGAATCTGTAAATCTGTCAGGTGTTTTAAGACATCTGCCAAAGCCTTGCGTGTCGGTAAGAGAATAGCCAGATGGTAAAGACCATAATGTCCCCTTACTTCACTGCTCTCTTGTGCTTGAATCAAGTGTACCAAGGCTTTTCCTCCAAGTCCCAAAACGACCTCTGTCTCAGTTTGAGATAAGATTTCTAAACCAAGCACTTGCTGATAAAAGGCTGTTTGACTTGCCAAATCCTTTACATTTAAAACTGCCTCTGCTAAATAAATGTGACTCTTGTATTCATAGGTCATAAATGGTCCTCTTTCTAAGTTGTAATTATTTTTATTACATCTGTTATATAATTCCCATCAAGAAAGTCAAGCCAGACAACTTATAGATTATGATTCTGTCATCTTGTCTATATGATACTAAAACAAGAAAATCTACAGAGAATTGACAATCAAATCATTGAAAACTTTTACCAACTCTAAGATGACTCTCATCTCAACCCAAAAAGAAAAGGAGGGGATATGATATCCTACTCCTTATTCTTATCAGAAAATCTAATTAGCATTAGTCTTCTTTTTTCTTGCGAGCAACAAGTCCAAATCCACTCAAGACACCTAAAAGTCCAAGTGCTGCTAGGCTAGCATTGTCTTCTGTACCAGTGTTTGGAAGTTCAGCTTGTCCTTTAGCTTCTGATGAAGCCGCTGGAGCTTGTGGTGCTTCACCATTTACTGGTGCCGATGGCATCGCTGGAGTTGCTGGACCCGCTGGGTTAGCCGGATTAGCTGGGTTAGCTGGCTGACTTGGGTCTGCAGGAACTACTGGAGTTTCTGGTTGACTTGGGTCTGTCGGTCTCACCGGATTTGTTGGATTTGTTGAAGGTCTTGCTGGAGAACCTGGTTGAGATGGAGTGAGTGATCCTCCATTTGTAGAATCTTCTTTTTGAGGTCTGCCATTTGTAGTACGTTTAAATACGTGGATGACATTACCAGTTCCTTCAACTTTTATGGTTTCTACTAAAGCATATCCTGGAATTGATCCAGCTGGGTTATCACCTTCAGCTAGCGGTTTCACTGGCTTACCATTTACATCTACCCATACCGTTACAGGTTTCTTAGTTGATGGTTTGAAGATATGAGTTACTTTACCTGTTTCTTTGTTTGTAACTGTTCCTACTAGTTCATAGTTAGGAGTAGATCCTGCTGGGTATGTTCCTGGTGTTACAGGTTTGATTGGGTTTCCTTTTTCGTCTACCCATTCAGTTGTCTTACCTTCTTCGATTGATTTCTTAACAGCTTCTGCTTCTTTCTTAGCTTCTTCCTTGGCTTTTTCTTTTTGCTCTGGAGTCAAGTTTGGATTTTCATCAATCTTCTTCACTTTATCTTCTAGAGCTTTATCAATCGATTCTTTCGCTTTTGCTTTATCTTCTGGAGAAGGTGTAGTTGGCTGATCCTTATCATTTTCTGACGGAGTTGATGGTTTGTCTGGAGTTGGAGTCTCTTTCTCAACTTCTTTCTTACCATTCTCTTTGGCTTTTTCTACTTCTTCTTTAGAAGGTGCTTTGTCGATGGCTTTCTTAGCTTCTTCAGCATCTTTCTTAGCTTCTTCTTTAGCTTTTTCTTTTTGCTCTGGAGTCAAGTTTGGATTTTCATCAATCTTCTTCACTTTTTCTTCTAGAGCTTTATCAATCGCTTCTTTCGCTTTTGGTTTGTCTTCTGGAGTAACAGGAGTTTTCTCTACTTCTTCTTTACCTTTTGTAGTAGATTTTTCTACATCTTCAGGAGTTTTCGCTTCTTCCAATGCCTTCTTAGCTTGTTCAGCTGTTTTCTTAGCTTCTTCAATCGCTTTTTCTTTCTCTTCGTTTGTTAACTCAGGATTTTCTTTGATCTTACTTTCTTTTTCAGACAAAGCTTTATCGATTGCTTTAGAAGCTTCTTCTTTGGCATCTTTATAAACGTAAGTTACTTCTGTAGTTCCTTCGGTTACTTTACCAGATTCTTCACCCTTAGTTGAAGTTGGTACAAGTACGTAGACTTTACCATCTTTAGTAGTGATAGTTGCTGGTTTGTTGTCACTTGTGTCATAAGCTGAGCTTACTGATCCGTCAGTCGTATCTTTAACGTCTTCAGCGATTGTGTTACCCGCTTCATCAGTGTAGTGAACGACTACGTTTCCTTTAACCTCTTTGTAAACATAAGTCACTTCTGTCGTCTTACCTGCTTCAACATCACCAGTTTCGTTACCTTTAGTTGATGCTGGGACTAATTCGTATACTTTACCTTCTGGAGTTGTGATACGAGTTGGTTTCATGTCCTTATCAGAAGTATCGTATTTAGCTCCTAGTTGACCGTCTTTAGTATCAACAGCATCTGCTTGAAGAGTGTTTCCAGCTTCGTCTACGTAATGAACAAGAACGTTTCCTGCTTTTTCGTATACATAAGTGATTTCTGTAGTTCCTTCTACAACCGCACCGTTTTCTGGCTTAGAACCGTCTTTCAATTCTTTAGCTGTTAAGTAGTAAACAGTACCATCTTTTTCAAGTTTAGCTGGTTTGTTATCAGTTGTGTCATATTTATCACTTAGTGATCCATTTTCTACATCTTTCGTATCTTCAGCTAATGTGTTTCCTTCTGTATCAACATAGTGAACGACTACATTACCAGTGATTTCTTTGTAGACGTAAGTTACTTCTGTAGTTTCTCCAGCTTTAACTTTACCTGTTTCATCACCTTTAGTTGATTGAGGGATTAATTCGTATACTTTTCCTTCTGGAGTAGTGATACGGTTTGGTTTCATGTCGTTATCAGCAGTGTTGTAGTCAGCGTTTGGTTTGCCGTCTTTGGTATCAACAGCATCCACTTGAATAGTGTTACCTTTTTCATCAGTGTAGTGAACAACTACTTGTCCTGCTTTTTCGTAAACGTAAGTTACTTCAGTCTTACCTTCTACTACGTCTCCGTTTTCTGGTTTAGAATCGTCTTTGACAGCTTTTTCTGTTAAGTAGTAAACAGTTCCGTCTTTTTCGATTTTCTCTGGTTTGTTGTCAGTTGTATCGTATTTAGCGTTTAGAGAAGCACCTTTCGTATCTTCTTTGTCTTCAGCGATTACGTTACCTTCTGTATCAACGTAGTGAACGACTACATCACCAGTTACTTCTTTATAAACGTAGGTTACTTCTTTCGTTTCACCCGCTACAACTTTACCAGTTTCATCACCTTTAGTTGCTGTTGGTACTAGTTCGTAGACTTTACCTTCTGCAGTTGTGATACGAGTTGGTTTCATATCGTTATCCGCAGTGTTGTAGTCTGATCCTGGACGTCCGTCTACAGTGTCTTTTGCACCTGAAGCAACATTTGCACCAGCTGCATCAACACCTACTAATGGAGTTCCATCTTCTGTTTGGTAGTTAACGACTACTTGTCCTGCTTTTTCGTAAACATAAGTTACTGTAGTTGTACCTTCAACGACATCACCAGTAGCTGGTTTAGAACCGTCTTTCAACTCTTTAGCTGTTAAGTAATATTTAACACCATCTTTAGTGATTTCGTCTTTTTTGTGGTCTGCTGTATCGTATTTAACATCTAGAGAAGCATCTGTTTCATCTTGTTCGTCATCAGCAAGTGAGTTACCTTCAGTATCTTCATACTTAACAACTACATTACCTTTAACTTCTTTATAAACATATGTTACTTCTTTAGTTTCTCCAGCTACTACTTCGCCTGTTTCTTGACCTTCAGTTGATTCTAGTTGGTAAACTTTCCCGTCTGCAGTTTTAATACGTGTTGGTTTCATTCCGTTATCTGCAGTGTTATAAGCTGAACCTGGTTTACCGTTATCAATGTCTTTAGCACCTGATTCCACAGTTTTACCAGCTCCATCTTCGTCTACTACTGTACCTGTAAGAGCTGTTCCATCTACAGTCTTGTAGTTAACGATGACCGATCCAGCTTTTTCATAGATGTACGTTACTTTTGTAACACCTTCTACTACTGTACCTTCTTCAGCTGGAGCGTCTTTTTCTACATCATTTACAGCTGTTTTTGTAGCATCTGCTTTAAGGTAGTAAACATTTCCTTGTGCATCTGTAAGTTTTTGAGGTTTTTCAGTTTCATTTTTCTTAGTGTTGTACGCTACGTTTTTAGGCGTTCTAACAGTTTTGTCTTCTACAACTACTTCTTGTCCATCAGCATCAACATAGTAATGCTCAGTTACTACTTCAGCTACTGTCTCAGGAGTATCAGTGTAAGGAGCTTTTAATTCTACTCCGTCTTCTGTTTGGTAGTTAACGACTACAGAACCTTTTTTCTCGACTTCACGAGTTTTTTCTTCTGCATAAGTATAAGTGATTGTAGTAGTACCACTTGCTAAACGATATGCACGAAGTGGAGTGATTTCATCACGGTAAGAATACTCTTCAACATCCAACGAAGGAGCATTAAGTCTAAGAAGAAAACCACCATTTTCTAATTCCAATGTATCTGAGTTAGAAACGCCTGATGTATCTGCTGTTAGATCTCTTGTAGGTCTTCCTTTAGCATCAACTTGGTCTTCAGCTATTCCCGCTAATCCTATAGAAACATATCGTTTGAAATTTAAAAGGTTATCTTCAAGTCCTTTTCCTTGAAGATATGCAAGATACCCTTTTACAAGAGTTTTGTTCTCTACTCCTGTTAAAGTATCTGGAGCCGCTTTAAATTTTTGTACCATTGCATATGTTCTATTTAAATTAGCCCCAGTTCCATCTACATCATCTGCTACATTATCACTAGATGACAATGGTATGCTTCCTGTTAAAGCCTGACTCTCAGTATTAGCTGTTACATAAGTGTTTTTCTCAAGTACGAAAACATAGTCTCCTTCTTTGATTCCTCCATCAGCAGTTACATTAGCTGAATTGAAGTCTTTTGCTGCAGCTTCTCCAGCTTTGAAAGCTTCTACCATCTTAGCATCAGATGTGATAGCACCTGAATCAGCTTGTACATATTTACCATATGTTCCTTTTCCTGTTTGTTCAACAATCCAAGCTTTTCCACCAGGTTTTACAGTATCATAAGTGATTTTACCTTCTGCGTTACTTAACCCTTCTGGAGTCAATTTCGCAGTTACATCACCTAGAGTTGTGTCAGAGTACACTCCTCCACCGTTTCCAGTAGTTTCAACCTTAGGTTCTCCGATTAGGTGGTAAGTCTTCCCATCTTTTTCGATTGTTTCTTTCTTACCATTTTCTTTAGCGTCGTTTAGGTCGCTAGCTTCTGCATCACCACCTGTAGTTCCTTTGAAAACTTCTCCTGATTTACCGTATACATCGTATGGTGTTTCAATCGTTTTATCAGCACCAGAGTTTTGGTTTTTGTTTTCTTCTAATACAGTATTACCCTCAGCAGTTACATATTTGTAGTCTACTTTTCCAGTTTTAGTAATTGTATTTGTTCCCTCTGCAGTTGGATCAGTTGAAAATGCCCTACCTGCATCTGGGTTCTCAATATTAGCTGTATCTACAATTACTGACCCCTTATCATTTGAGATCGTTGTTGTGTTGTCGCTGTTTTCTGTCATCGCTGCTTCTGCAATATGGGGTTGTCCTGCCATTGCAAGGGCTGCACCGACAATCAGACCGACTGTACCGATTTTGACTGAGTCTGAACGACCGTCTTTAAACTTACGAATGGAAAATTTTTCTTTTTTATTTATAAACATCTTCATCATCCTTTTTTTATTGTATAATTTTTATTTTTAAGCTGTTATTATGCTAATACTTGCTTGAAAACTTCAAAATTAGACACTTAATTTTAACACTTTAAAACCTCTTATACAAGGAATTTGAATACTTTTTGATCATTCAAACTATAGTTTTTTGCTATATTTATATATAAAAAATCCATATAGCGTATGGATTTACATATTTTAAAATATACATTTATGCTACCAGCCAAGTGAAACCCTTTCGAACTGACAACCTAAGCGTCGCAATTCTTTTTGACGGTCCTCATAGTAGGGGAGAGAAATACCTGTAATGGTCACATGGGGAAGGTCTTTCAAGTGCAGGCTGACTGATGAGGTAAAATGATAGACATGAACGAACTCGTATTCTTGAAAGAGTTGGGCTAGGACATCTTCAAAGATGAGCTCCGTCTCCAAGTAGGTCACATCAGGGATAGTGAAGGTTTCCTTGGGATGGGGGAGATAGAGGTCAATGTCCAAGGCCTTGGCATAGGTACTGATAAAGCGGATGGAGATCTGGTCGTCCTCTTCGGAGAACTTTTGTCCCAGCAGGACCTTGACCGTCTTACCATTTGAGACGGGTGCTTGAGACAGGTCAAAAAAATGCTCCAGATAGACTAGTTTCTCTCTAGCTACGACATGGTAGTTACTGCGATAGAGGGTATAGTGCTTTTCCGTCCGCTCAATCAAGTCATCTCTGGTTAAGCCCAGAGAACCCACCTGACTGGGTTGAAGAGGGAGGGCATACATTCCCAAAGGGTAAATATCCGCATAGCCATCATCGAAACTCATGAGGTGCTGGTAATTTGAACTAGCAACCAAGTCCAGAATCAAGCTATTGTCAAAGCTAGCATAAAAGATAGTGTCATAGTCGCCGGCAAGCTCCTGACAAATCTGAGCCAAGTCCTCTGTCGTTTGAGGATAATGAACATGGTCAAAATCCTTAGCATAATGCTCCTGACGGGCATTTTTGACAGGACTGACATAAAGACTGACGAAGTCCTGATCAGGATAGAGTCCCTTGATATGCTGGGCTATTTTAGCCTGCAAGGGCGTTGTGGCAATGATGAGGTGTTTCATCTCTTTGATTCTCCTAGGTGGTGATGGTGCAGCAAGGTCTCAACGACTTCAAAATCCAAGGCATCGTCGATATCATAAGAATAGAGTTTGGGCATTTCATAGGCTACTGTCTTATCAGTATAAAAGGTCTCATCTCGTAGGTAAAGGTCCTTGCGAGAAATCCAGATACTACCGTTGGGATAGTAATAAACAGGCTCTTTTTGCCGAGCATAGTGCTTGGAAACTTGAGGCGGACGAATAAAAGCTGACTCCCCTAGCTGCAAGAAAAGACTACGACTCTTGTCTGCCTTAACACAAGAAATCAAATGGTCGGCGCCAGACTGATAGTAGAGCTGGTAGGACTCGATGAGGTGCCCCACCTCTCTCAGGGGTGAGGTCACCTGTAGATTCACAAAGACCTGGTCTTCCTCAAAGGGCTGCAAAAAGTCGCGTAAGGTCTCTAAGCTAGAGGTTGTCGACAAGGCCAATTCTTTTGGTCTGTGGACACAACGAATCTCTGGATAGGCTTGACGACAGAGTTCTAGATAGGCTTGTGAATCTGAGGAAACCCAGATGTCACTAAATAGCTTGGAGGCTAGAGCGACTTCGATGGTGTAGAAAACCAAGGGTTTGCCTGCAAGAGGTTTGATATTTTTATCCATTAAGCCGCGTGAACCCGAACGGATTAAAATGACGGCTATGGGTTTAGATTTTGCTTTCATATAGTCTTCCTAGAATTGAGATAAAAAGAGCAGATAGGGTGGTGATGATGCTATTTAACCAAGGAGTGGGATTGGCAAAGAAACCACTGTAATGATAGAGAACCAAGACTCCTAGACTAAAGACCAAATAGATTTTGGCTAGTGGTAAACTCGGTTTTTTGAGGAGTAAGACCAAGAGATACAAACCACCTATCACACCTAGTGTCAGGCCCATAAAGCCGTTAATCCACTCATAGATGGAGTAGATTTCTGCATTCATGAGTAAGATGCAGAGGAGCCAGGACAAGCCTGCTAAGGCAAAGGATAGGATACTTGGCGACCAGCGAATCTTTGTCCAAGCGAAATCCAACTTCAAGCAGGTCACGATTGCATTCATACTGGACGAGACTGTGGATTGGCCCGCTGCCAAGAGAGCCAGCATGATGAAACTGCCAAACCAAGGTGCCAGACCCTCCCGAGCGTAGGCGATGAGAACGGGATTGGTCGATGTGGTGGCGAAATTTTCCTGACGAATCAAGCCTCCAATCAGATACAGTAAACCGGCAATCCCAAAGGACAAAAGGCCCTGTAGCCATAAGATTTTTCCAATCTTCTGACTCCCCATTTCGCTATTAAAACGTTGGACGATGTCCTGTGAGGAAACGTAGGAAAACAAGCTGCTAAAGCCTGCTCCTGCAACTAAGATGAAGACCGTATGCCCATCTAACGTCTCTGCAAAGTGAGATAGCTGCTGACTGCTGTTTACGACTAGACCAGATTGAGCAATTCTTGGTAGAAAGAGGGCCAGTATAGCCAGCAGGACCAAGCCTTGAAAAAAATCCGTCCACAGCACAGTCAAGAGACCACCCCTTGCCAGATAATAGACCGTCAAGAGAAGGAGTAAACCTGACAAGACCAGCTGATTGATTGGGATAAAAGGCTCTAAGGCCTGAGACAACAAGTAGGTCACCACTGCTATTCTCCCCAACTGGTAGAGGATGAAAAGACCTGAGGCCAGTGAACGAATGCCAGTCGATTGAAACTTGTCCTCTAAAAGATGATAGGCTGTCTCGTAGTTTCCCTTTTGATAGAGTGGCAGAAAATAGCGATGAGCCAGTGGAATAGCTAGAAAAATCCCGCACTGGGCAAACCAGAGATAGGACCTACCTGTATAGGCATTCCCTACCAGAGTCAGAAAGGAAATAGGGCTGAGCAAGGTCGCAAAGACCGAGAAGGCCAAAACGGTCACAGGAACAGCTTTCTTAACCTGATAGTAGTCCTCTTCGCTCCCTTTTTTCCGATAGGCAATCCAGGAAATCAAGCAGAAATAAAGCGATAGGGTGACTAGAATTCCCAACATCCTAGAAATTCCTATCCAATAGTTCTCTGTATATTTGAGCTACTGTTCCCAGAGAATAGCGAGAGGCTAAGGCTAGATTTTTTTCATTTAATTGATAAAAATCAGGCTGTTCCATCTCTTCTATCATTTGAATCAATTGTGCCTTATTTCTGAAAAGTCGGATGGCATCTGACTGATCGGCATAGACACGATGGGCAATCTCCACATCTGATAACAAGGCTAACAAACCTTGATTGAGGGCTTCGACGCAGGCGTTGGCAAATAATTCTGTAAAACTAGCCGACAGGTAGCACTGGTGGAGGTGGTAAGGAACCTCATCGACAATGCCTTTGAAGTGAATGGTTGGTGGCAGGTCGTAGCGATTGCGCAGTTCCTCCAGACACTCCTCTGTACCACCATAAAAGGTAATCTGGGACTTGGAGCCACGTTTGTAGAGTTCGATAAAGGCTTCGATGACAAACTCAACATTCTTGCCTTCTCCCATATGCCCCACTAAGCAATAGTCCAAAACAGGTCCGATTTTTCTTAGCTGACCTAGTTTTTCTGTAAACATGGGTGGCAGGAATCTTGTCTGGTAACCTTCTTGCGCCAAGCTTTCTGTCAACTTTTCACTGGCAACTAGATATCTGTTTGCCTTGCGTAGATTGGCGAGGCGTAAGTCTCGCATGATATTTTCATGGACAACTTCATAGTAATTTTTATCCGTGTTTTCCATGTAACGCCAGAGGCTAGGTTTGGGAACGATTTGTTGGTCACGGATAAAGAGGTCGGTTTGCTGAGCCCATCTAGCTAGGAACTTGACCAGCAAGTCTTCCTCAGAACAAATTTCTCCCTCAATGCGGTAGATATACTCTGGATAAAAGATGGTGACAGGTGAGGGTTCTTTGAAAGGATCGATATAGCGTCCTTCAAGAGCCAGTTCTCCATTTTCATGATACCAACGAAGTTCCTTTTCCTTGAAATCTTCAAACAAGAAAGGTCCCTTGGTATAGTAATATCTTCCAGAGCCATCTCCAAGGGTAACAGAGGCCACAAAGCCATCTTCATTGAGCTCGACCTGATCTCCGTCTGCTAGTGTTAGACTTTCTGGTCTTACAGTCAAATCTGCATGCCCCATATCTGAAAAGCTATGAGGAACGCAGAGCAATTCTTTTTCTAAAAATCCTAACTTGATCAAGTCTTTCTTCCAGTCAGGACGAAGCTGAGGGCTCGACACTATGTGGACATACTCCAGACCCAAATGTCGGGCTATGCGAGCGCGATAGGCCTGAGTGCTCTCAAAACCGTAGCGATGGATTTCCTTGGCTGGATGGATAGTGATAATTCTCGACATGCTATACACTCTTTCTCTATTATTTTCTGTTTACAAACGAAAAACCACCCTCACAAAAAGGCGAGGGTAGTTCATCCGTTACAATGCTTGGGGATTTCCTAGCAAGTTCCCCCTCAAAAGGACTTTATGCTATTCTATCACAAAGACCGACCATCTGCAAGATAGACTGACTTAGGCAGGATAGCTTGAGGGAGTTTTCTTATGATTTATAAATCGATTCTCTGAAATCATCTGTGCTACGTAGGTAGGCATTGTAGATTTTTTGTTTCAAGAGATGTACCCAGCTTGCAGGAGCATGGCTTGTCGTACGGTCAATATTAGCCACATCTTTTGCCACTGCTTGATCGATGAGTTCTTGCATTTGAGCTGCTGAACGAATTGTAATCTCCTTGCTGCTGTTTGGTACACCAAGTTCGTACTGAATGGTGATTGGTTTCAACTGGTCTTGCTTCCGAATACGTTGATCAAACATATCCTTCTTGAACTCAGCCCATGAACCATATTTGTTGGCAAAGACATTTTTCAAGACGAGGCTATCAGTGATGAGTCCCACATCTTTTCGGAGCCAATCTGAATAGGTAATGTCCCCATTGCGTTTAGCTTCTTCTGCATATTGGTTCGATACATATGGTAAGAAACCATCTTGGTAACCTTTTTCTGCCAATAATTCGTAGGCTGTCTTTCTAAACATGATGTCACCAGGCGCACCCTTTGGATTGCTGAGGGCAGCATAGATCGGTGAGAACATACTGATAAGATGATAGCCATTACGAGCATAGTCACTCTTATCACGGTAAGCCCGACGGTTGATGATATCATTGTCAATCAAGGCATCAAGACTTGTTAGTTTGCTTACTTCAGCATCTGTCAGTGGACGAACAGAGTTTCCTGCATGCGTTTGTTTATGATACTTGTCCTCAATGTAGAAATTCTCTATTTTTCTAAACCATTTTTTCTTAACATCGTTAGACTTAGTTAAAATGGCATTGGCTTCCATAGCGTCCAAGGTGTACAAGACATCGTACATACCGTGAACATACTCTTGCAAGGCTGCAGCTGATGTAAAGCGACTTGTCGGGTCATAAGTATGCAAGCGAGTTGGTGAATCCTTATCCCCTTTATAGAGGGTGTTCAAGACAATAGCATCCTTATCTAGGCTGTCAGCAGATTGTAACAATCCTAGGGCATACAACTCTGCTCCCAATCCTTCACGACGACCTTTCCCTTCAAAGTAAATATGTCCGTCAGAATTGTGAACCATTTCATGAGTATAGACAGATGTTCCGTATTTATCCAACAAGCGGTCGCTGACATAGTGGACCTCAGAACCATTGGCATAAGCTCCAGCTCCCTTACTTTCCCCATACCACTTACCAGTTGGTCCAAAGAAGTTGTAGATCGAATCAATGGTCTTATCAGACAGGGTAGCCCAATAATAATTGCTGTTGCTATCTTTCATACCAAAGCCATCTGAAACCATGACTGAACGGAAGAGTTTTTCTTTGTATTCTGGTGAAAGGAGATGATACCAGATATCATAGTGGTCTCGTTGCCATTCAGCCGACTGGTCGACCTTGCCACGGACATACTGACGCAATTCTTCTCCTGATAAGACTATATTATTGACACGATCACGGTAGCGTTCGTAGCCACCAAAGGCCAAGGTAGAAAGGTTTGAAATCACATAAACATCCTCTTCTGGCAATGTCAATAGCGGTAGGAGCATATTTTTTAATTTCCAACTTGGTGCCGTAATACGGTCATAGACTCCCAGCGTATAGTTACTATCTGGTGTTGCTGACTCTTGTTTGGCACGCACTTCTGGAATCGCTGATTTACTCTCTACGATATAGGCCTTGGTATTTGTCTTCAACCATTCATTATTGGTTTTAGTTGGTAGGAAGAGTTTTCTGTAAGACTCTAGTAAATCAGTCACTGTCTTGCGACCTTTTGCAGCAGCCAGGGTTGTTTCATAGGCAATTGGATTATTTGATGCCTTGAGATTTTCCATACCGCTCTGACCTAGTGCAATGATAGTATCCAGGGTTGAAGCTGTGCTATTGCCATCAAAGTCAAACTTATAGGTATTGAGGTCCTTGGTATTGATGTGATCATAGTTGATATTGTACCAGCGATTGAGGTAGGTCAAACCAAGCAAGAAAGCTTCCTTGTTGTTCTTGATTTTCTCGCTGATGTAGGTTGCTACACTATCTCCCATCGTATTGATAGACTTGTCCATGGCTAGCACTTTACGGAGATGTTCACCGATATTGGCCTTAACTTTTTCAAATTCTTTATCCAAATATAGTGGATCAAGTGAAGCATCTGCCTCAATGCCAAGGACTTTTCTCATGGCTTCTGAGTCATATTCAACCCCTTGCAAATCTGCTAGGACCTGATTGGTCACTTTTGTATAGTCAGATAGAAAGGCCTCTGGCGTAAAGATAAAGGGTTTACCTGCTACGCTGTACTCTGCAATTTGTGTATTTTTGAAGTCTTCTTTGTAGGTGACATCTAGATAACTGATTGTATTGTCAGCAAAATGCAACATAAGCTTATTGATTGCTACTTTATTGGCCTGAATATCTGTGATGATGTCATTGTCCTTCATTGGTACGACATCCAACAGTTCTGTAGTATAAAGCTTATCAGTAGGATCAACTTGATTTCCATAGTGAACCACTAGCTCTTTATTATAGAAAGGCATCAATTTCTCGATATTGTGATAAGCAACTTTTCGACTAGCTTGACCTTGGCTTAACTGAGTATAGTCCACATTTCGTTGATTGTCCTTTAGTGTTTGATCTGTATCGTTTAGTGTCACTGTCATCCCATATGACTGGGCCTTTTCTTTGGCCTGGTCTTGGGTAATTGAGGTCGCATAGAGATCTGCCTTCTTATTCTCTACTGCAGTGCTGGCATCTTTGATGTCCGCTCCCCTGTACTGGTCTCCTGTGATGGCATAGCCGTCTCCAGCGTTGACCATGCTAACGACATGATGGATACGGCCATTTTGCCATGTAGAACCAGCTATACCTCCGACGCGTGGATAGGTTGTCGTATTGAGAATGGTTCCACTTGCTAGCGCATGAGAGACCAAAGCACCACTTTGAACTTTCCCTACAATACCTCCCGCAAATTGGTCATTGTTGCGGGCATTGCTCGAAATATTTGCATCAACAGCTACCTTATCAATCTTAGCCTTATTACCAGATAAGAGCCCTGCTATACCTCCCACATAGTAAGGAGAGGCATCCACATGCTTGGCCTGAATGCTACCTGTAAAGGAACTATTGGTTATTTCTGTATCTTGAGCCTTGGCTATCAAACCTGCAACTGACTTGCTACCTGTCAATTGACCTTCTACAGCTACATTACTGATCTGGCTGTTAGTAGCCACTTTTGCTAGGCTGGCTGTGTCTTCTTGACTCTTAATTGCTACCGCTTTAAGGTCAATATCTTTCACAGTAGCCTTAGTCAAGCTATCAAACAAGGCTGTCTTAAGGTCATAAATCGCAAATGGCTTCCCATCACTTGCACCGATAAGATTACCAGTGAAAGTTCCTGTCACATAGCTAGTTTGTCCCTTAGCTAAGGACACCTCATCAGCTGTCATATCAGCTCCAAGTTTAAAGGTTCCAGCGAGATCGCCTTGCATGGCAGCAATCAGTTTTTTAAAGGAAGTATAGATACCGTCCTTGGCAAGCTTTTGCTTATCAATTGTGAAGCTATAGTTATCCTTATATGTTGAACCTTCCTCTTGAACCAATTCATTGAAGGCAACGGTTACCTTGTATTTCCCAGCATCTGTTTCCTTAATAGAGCTAACTGGTAGCAGCATTTCCTTCATCTTGTCTGATTTGACTTTGACAAAATAAGGTGACAAATCACTTGGTACTTCTGATAAGTTCAGATAACGACGGTAGTGACCATCTTCCTTACCATAGAGCCCCACTTCATCCACATCTTTGATTTCAATTTTTTTATAGTCTAACTGAAAATCTTTCGTTGATACTTCTGTACTTTCCTGATCAGATTGTCCTAGATTATAGGTCAGGTAAGTCTTAAGATTGTATGACGTATAGTAGTCCAATCCATCAATCGTTTGTTGGGCTGATGGATTTTTCAAGTCCACCTCTTTGACCAATGTTCCTTTTTGGTAAATTTGGGCCTTGGCCTTAACAAGAGCAGACGTTGGGTCATCCAGGTGATAGTTGACTGCTACTGCTTTTTTGCTCTCATCTTTAACCAGATTAGTAATTTCAACCGTTGGTTTGGTTTTAACAAGACTACCAACCTTGACAATCTCTTTGGTTGGTTCTACTTCTGTACGCGAGATTTCCTTGCTCGCTTCTACCTTACCATCTACGAGATAATCTTCATACTCGATTGTTCGTAAACCGTCTTTTCCTTCCTGAGCAATTTCTCGGTGATTTTTTAAGATAGTCGCATCTTCAATTTCTTCAGTTTCATGAGGAATGGTTTCTGTTACTGTACGATGATTACTTGTCAAAGGCAGTTCAGGAAGAGCCTCTGCTACAGCAGCTTCACCTTCGTGACCTGACTCTTGGGTACCTTGGGTGCTAACGGGTTCTATATAAGACGGTTGAACGGATTGAACCAGGGCCTCGCCCTCGTGACCTGGCTCTTGCGTACCTTGGGTACTAATTGGGGCTGTGTAAGGTGTCTGAACGGGTTGAACTAAGGCTTCACCCTCATGGCCGGGCTCTTGCGTGCCCTTACTGCTAACAACTTCTGTAGACTCTGGCACTATTGGCTCAACTGGAGCTCCCTCCTGAGGACCTGTGTAAACTGGTAGTTCTGATTGAACAAGGGATTCACCCTCGTGGCTGGGCTCTTGGGTACCTTGGGTGCTGATTGGGCCTGTATAAGTTGGTTGCTCTGGCTGAACGAGGGATTCGCCCTCATGACCGGGCTCTTGCGTGCCCTTAGCTTCTAACGGTTCTGTATAAGACGGCTGGGCTGGTTGGACTAGAGCCTCACCCTCGTGACCAATTTCTTGGGTCCCCTTGCCGGTAACAACTTCTGTAGACTCTGGCACTGTTGGTTCAACTGGAGCTTCCTCCTGAGGACCTGTGTAAACTGGTAGTTCTGGTTGGACTAAGGATTCGCCCTCATGGCCCGGCTCTTGTGTCCCTTTTGCTTCTAACGGGGCTGTGTAAGCTGGTAGTTCTGTTTGAACTAGTGCTTCACCTTCATGGCCCGACTCTTGGGTACCTTGAGTGCTAACGGGTTCTGTATAAGACGGCTGCGATGGTTGAACCAGGGCATCACCTTCATGACCTGACTCTTGGGTACCTTGGGTGCTAATTGGGGCTGTATAAGACGGCTGCTCTGCTTGGACTAGGGATTCGCCTTCATGACTTGACTCTTGGGTACCTTGGGTGCTAATTGGGGCTGTGTACGCTGGTTGCGATGGTTGGATTAAGGCTTCGCCCTCATGACCTGACTCTTGGGTACCTTTTGCTTGCACTACAGTTTCATTATTTTCTTGTGGTTGAGGCTCTACAGGAGAAGATGTTCCTCCTTGCTGATTCTCTACCACTGGGCTTTGCGAAGCTGGCGGTACTGGATTTGTCTGTTCTTGATTCCCATCAGTTTGGCTTGAATTTGTTGCAGACTCTGTAGCTGGTGCTGTTTTTTGGTCTGCCTCCCCGCCTTTGACAACATTCGTATCCTTGCTTTCCTGACTTAGAGGAACTGCTGGTTGCTGACTTGCATTCTCATTTTTAGAAGATGGAGCCGTAGCTGCTGAGATATCTACATTTTCTAAGTTAGACTTGTTGTCATTTGACTGCTTGACAAATTCAGTTCCCATAGTCGAATCTGCTGAATGAGCTGCAATCACTTCTTGAGATTGACTGTTTTCTGATTTAACCTTTTGATTTCCAGTAGATTCTGCTGGCTTGCTAGTTGTCGGCACAGAATGAGCTAGTTTGTTTTCTACAAATCCTAGATAAGTATATCCAGGAATATCAACCGGAGCTGGCAAGGCATCTCCTGAATGGACCGATAGTTGAGTGTTATAGGCAGCCAGTGTCTCACTAGTCAAGGCAAGGGCAGTTGGAGACAGCAACTGACTTCCTAGACCGATTACTAACAAGAATCGACTAATCTTGCTCTTGCCATCACGTCCCTTAAGAACCACTACGACCAGCAAACTAAGGCCTGCCACCAAGGCAACAGTCCCTAATGGAGAGCTAGTACCCGTATTGGGCAATACTTGATTTGCTCGATAAACCAGATAGTAGGTAGCGTCTGTTTCTTCCGCTACTTGTGGTAGGGATGTAACCAAGAGAGCCTTCTCTTCATCAGTCAAATCCGACTCTAAAACATAAGTATAATTAACGGTATGAGATTCTTGGGCAGATACAGTCTGTAGGCCAGTTCCCATCAAAAAGAAACACGCAACTGCCACAGATACAAGACCAACTGCCAATTTTCTTAATGAGAAATTCTGTCTTTCTTCTCCACTAGTTTTGAAATTCATATTCCCCTCTTTTTACATTTTTAAATCAGTATGTTAATTTATTGTAAAATATACAACTCTTTCCATTATACATCAACTTTTTAAAAGATTCTAGGGATAGATATACAATTGAACGGATGGGAAAAATCGAGTAACTAAGTAATTAACTGTTTAGCAATAAAAAATGTCAACGAAAAATAAAAAATGGAGGAAGCAATCTCTTCTCTCCATCTTTAAAATTATAGTAACAAATATAGGTTATCTAAAGTTGTTAAAGCAACTCCTTTAGTTTCTAGTTTACCCATTCACCATTTCCATTTACTTTATAACCGTCTGGTGTTGTTGTGCTGACTGCCAAAGCTCCAGAGCCATATGCATAGTACCAGTATTGGCCAACTTTAAACCAACCTGTCTTCATGATACCAGACGCATCAAGGTAGTACCAAACTCCATTTTCTTTGAGCCAGCCTGTCTTCATAGCTCCTGAGCCATCAAAGTAGAACCATCTATTTCCGTCTGTACCCCAGCCTGTAAACATAGCACCTGAGCTACTCAAGTAATACCAGCTACCATCTACTTTTACAAATCCTGTCTGCATGACACCTAGGTCATCCAAGTAGTACCATTTACCACCCGTTTTCACCCAGCCTGTCTTCAGATCACCAGACTCATAGAAATACCATTTCCCATCTGTTTTCACCCAACCAGATTGGTCTGAACTAGAAGTTCTAAATTCTTTCAGCGCTTTTTCAACTACGACTGCTTTATTTTTAACTGTTGACAAGTTAGATGAAGTCACTTCTGCATATTGAATAGCAGGACCGTAACTGCCTACCAACTCTTCTGAAGTAGCAGCATCACCAAAAGCCTGAGCAATCGTTACGGCATTATATGGGTTATTTGGGTTCTTAAAGGCAGCAATCCCCATATGTGTAAATTTAGGGCTAATCAAAGTTTCATAATGACCAGAGCCACCTTTTGCTGAACCACCTGATTTTTTCTTCACGTAGTCTGCTTTTTCAGCACGCCATTGTTCAAGAGCTTTTAGAAAACCATCATGGTTCCAACCCAAGTTTTCTCCAAGTACACTGTTTCCAGATGGGAAAGCACTCCAAATTTCTTTACCAGAAAGACGAGTATGGTCCATGGTTACAGAAGCTTCTGCAGCTCTGGCAAAAGCTGCCTTTTCTAGGTCAGTCGACCATTTGATAGGGACATACTTATCTACCAAGCCTTCGTCAGCTGCCTCTTTACGGATAGCGTTGACGGCATCTAAGATAGCTTGTTGGTTTGGAGTCAAAAATTCTCCCTTTAATCCAACCAAAACATTTCCACTAGCAGGGTTAAGCACTTCTGAACTCAAGACATTTTCATTTCTACCATCAGCAGATTGTGTTGCCACCAATCTGTCATTGGCAAAAACATCATTTGTCAAAACTGCTCCAGCCAAAGTCAAAGCCAAGGCGCTAGCAAATACAATTTTCTTCATTTTTTTCTCCTTTTATCCTATAGATAGGACAGGTATTTTCAATATTAAATTATATCATATTTTCCTATTCTTTGCCCATTTCTACTAATGTTATAAGATAAATACTATTCTCCAAAAAGTAGAAATTCCTATCCTTTTATTTCACAACAAGCTCATAACGTGTCTTACTTGTAAAGGTTTGACCGGCTTTGAGAATGACTTGGTCTTTGAGGTCACTGTGAATGGCATCTGGTAAAGCTTGCGCTTCAAGGGCAATCCCATTGTGCTGTACCATTGGCCGACCTCCTATGATGACACTTTCATCCACAAAGTTTGCTGTGTAGACTACAAAACAAGGAGCCTCTGTCTTGAAAAGCAAAAAGCGACCTGAATTTTGGTCATAAAGAAACCCAGCATTGTCATGACCCGCAGGAAGAGCGAATGGATGATCCAAACCAGATACCAGCTGGATTTGCTCATCTTCCTCTGCAAAGATATCCTTCAACAAGGCACCATTGTAGATGTGTTTGACCACATCACGAGTAACATCTGGAGTTTTAGCCGGAACACCGTCGGGAGCGATTGGGTAAATGCCCTCTGTATTTAGTTGGAAGACATGACGGTCAATCGTCTGCGTGAAATCACCAGACAAGTTGAAATAGCTGTGGTTTGTTGGATTGACCAGCGTATCTTGATCGGTCGTCACCTTGTAGCTGATTTCATAGGCACCAGTTTCTTCTAAGTTGTAGCTAATCCAGATTTTAAGATTGCCAGGGAATCCTCCTGTCCCATCTGTACGCTCTGTGTAGAGGGTCAAGCCATGGTCGCTCACCTCGACCAATTCAAATAAACTAGAATCCCAACCAGTTGAACCACTGTGGTTACAGTTGCTAGCATTGTTGACTTCAAGGTCATAGTTCTTGCCATTAAGCTCAAAGGTCGCACCTGCAATACGTCCTGCCACAGGACCTACGCTCGCTCCATGCTTGGGGCTATTGCCTACATAACTGTCAAAGTCATCAAATCCCAAGATAACATTGGCAAAATTTCCAGTCTTGTTAGGTGTGACATAGCGCAAGATGGTCGCACCATAAGTCATGACCTCAAGCTGGTAGCCACCGTCCGTTTCAAATCGATAGGCCAAGACATCTTGTCCCTCAACATTTCCAAATACACGTTCTGTGTATGCTTTCATTCTGTTCTCCTTTTACTATTTCTCTCAAGCAAACAAACCATAGAAAGCGAATTGACAATCTATGGTTTACTTGTATGATTTACAAACTCCTTTATCAAGAATCTATAAACACAGTATTACTTTTGATATTCGTGGATGATAACACCTTGTACCACACGGTTTACTGTACCTGTAGGAGACGGTGTATCTGGTTTGTTTTCTACCTTGAGTGAAGTCAATAGGGCAAAGAGTTGGGCATAAACGATGTAAGGGAAGACACGGTAAATATCATTCAAGACACCGCCACAACCAAGTGCCACTTCTTTGACATTTTCAAGATCAAAGGCTTGATCACTCAAAAGCACAACACGGCGAGCAATCTGGTCACCAGCAACTTCACGAACCAAGTCCAAGTCGTACTTACGAGTGTAGTCTGTCGTTGTACCAAAGACTAAAACAACTGTATCTTCGTTGATAAGAGATTTTGGACCGTGACGGAATCCGACTGGGCTTTCATACATGGTCGCCACTTGGCCAGCAGTCAGTTCCAAAATCTTAAGCTGAGCTTCATGAGCAAGTCCAAAGAAAGGACCAGCGCCTAGATAGATGACACGGTTAAAGTCTAGGTCAACAAGTTCTTTGACATCTTCTGCATTGTCTAGAATTTTACGGGCAAGACTAGATACAACTTCAAAACGTTCAGCTTTAACAGCAAATTCTGTAGGATCAAAGACCAAGAGAGCTGTCAACATCATAGACGTAAAGCTAGAAGTCATGGCAAATCCAGCATCATTAGAGGCAGCTGGTTGCAAGAGCAAGAGATTGCGGTCATCTCCATGAGCTTGAAGAGCCAATTTACCATCTGCTGCACAAGTAATCGTCACTTGGTAAAGCTCATCTACCAAGGCCTTGGCCAAATCAACAGTCGCCACACTTTCAGGCGAGTTCCCACTACGAGCAAAGGATACAAGGACAGTTGCCACATCTTTTTTCAAATAAGTTTCTGGATTGGCAACGATATCTGTTGTCGCAATGGCATTGAAATTCCATTTGCGTTCGTCATAGACTTCCTTAAAGTAAGGTACCAAGGTATCTCCTACATAAGCAGAAGTCCCCGCACCTGTCAAGATAACCTTGATATAGTTATGTTTATCAGCAATTCCTTGTAGGAAAGCTGCAATTTCTTCACCTTTTGCTTGATAAGATTCAAAAGCTTCTTTCCATACATCAGGCTGTTGGTAGATTTCACGTGTAGTGATTTCTGCACCCAATTCGAGCAAATCTTCTTTTGTATAATGTAGCATTGAGTTCCTCTTTTTCTATTAAATATGGGAATGGGAGTAAGCCCCATTCCCATGTATATTCTATATAAAATGCTCTAACGATTTTCACGTTATCACATCTTATTGAATCGAGTTCCAACTAAAATCTTTGGGAAAAAGATCGATTATCGTCGGAGAATCGCTCCATCCTCCTATCGCCTATTTTCCCTCTGATTTTCACGTTGTCACATCTTATTCATCTTCGTCATCATCGAAGCCAGCTAACAGGTCATTAACTTTCACAATGCTTTCTGCAGCACGGTTCTTATAGTCCGCATCTGCACCTGTAAGGCTCGCATTGATAAATTCAATCACCATTGGAAGATTCATCCCTGCGTAAAGTTCGATGTCACGACCTTCCATAATCAAACGGCTTACCACGTTACATGGTGTTCCACCGAGAAGATCCGCAAAGACTAGGAAATCATCTAATCCTTCAATAGCAGCTTCAAATTTTGCAGTAAATTCTTCTGGGCCATCTTCTGGAAGAAGAGCCACTGCATGAATGTTGTCTTGTGGACCCATAATCATTTCCGTGCTACCTTTAAGTTCTTCACAGAAACGACCATGACTCACCAAAATTAACGATTTCACCATAAATTATGCGCCCATTCCAAGCAAGAATTTACCGATGAATGAAAGACCTACTGCAAGAACGATAATGATACCGATCGCTTTAGTAGAGTTCATACCTTTCTTACCAAGCAACCAGAAGATAAAGGCAGTAAAGATTGCTGGAAGCAAGCGTGGGAAGATTGAGTTCAAGATGTCTTGGAAGTCAATCATCTTTTCACCGATTGGCAATTTGTATGAAATGTCAAAGTTGATCATTGTTGCTACAAGAGCACCCATCATGAAGACACCAAGTACAGATGCAGCGTCAATCAAAGCTGTCAAAGTACTTTGCATGTTGTTGATAAGGTTAACCCCTTCTTTGTAGGCAAATTCCAATTGTTTCCAACGGAAGATGTCATAAGCAACTGCAACTGCGATCCAAAGGAAGATACCCCATGGTTGGCCAGCGATCGCCATAGTTGCTGCGATAGATCCCATGATAGCAGGTACAAGTGAACCAAAGATAGTATCTCCAAGAGGAGCGAATGGTCCCATCAAACCTGTCTTGATACCGTTAACTGCGTCTTTTGCACCCACACCATCTTTTTCTTCCATGGCAAGGTCAAAACCAGCGATAATGGTATGGAAGAATGGTGAAGTATTGAAGAATTGAGTATGAACTTTCATCATTTCTTTCAATTCAGGAGTGCCATCCCCATACATTTTACGCAACTGAGGCAGAATCATGTAAAGGTAACCAGAAGCTTGCATACGTTCGTAGTTCCAACCCAATTGGAAAGTAAACAAGCTACGTTTGTTGATTTGATTAAAATCTTCTTTTGTAAGTTTGTAATTAGAATTCGTCATCTTCGATTTCCCCACTTTCTGATGGTGTAGAAGGTGCTACTACAGCTACTTTTTGGCTATTTTTGAAGTGAAGCACTGCTAGGAAGATACCTACGATAGAGATACCAATCATAGACAATCCTTTGAAGTTGTTCACGAAACCAATTTTTTCAGCAACATCTTTAGGTAGAGTACCGATAACACTTGCAACAGCGCCACCAAGACCTGTTACATATGAGTAAAGAACAGTCAACATAGCTGTCAAACCAAATCCCATAGCAAGGTAGTGAAGGTTACGTTTAACTGGAAGGTAACGAAGCAAGATTGCAAATCCAAGACCTGGAAGCATACGTCCTGCAAGTGTCAAGCCATCTGCAACCCATTTGTAGGCTTCAACGAAGTCTACCACTGATTGTACAAAGGCACCACCAAAAGCAAGGGCAAAGAAGACTGGAAGGGCACGAGATAGAGCCCAAGGAATCGCACCAAGCAAGTAGTTGCGTTCAATACCTTTATAGTCAAAGCGTTCGATTGCAGCATCCACACGGTGAGCGAAGAAAGTAGTTGTCATACGTCCAAGAACGTCGAAGTAAGTCAAGAGAGCTGCTACTGGCACAGCGATTGTTGTAATCGCCAGTGATGCATCAATTCCTTGTGAAACAGAGAAGGCTGTCGCAAGAACCGCACCAGAAGTTGCGTCGATACGAGAAGCACCACCGAAGGTACCAACCCCGAGAACGAACAACTGCAAGCTACCACCGATAAACAAACCAGTTGTCACATCTCCCATGATCAAACCAGTAATGAAACCAGCGAATACAGGGGAACCTGCAGATGAAACGATTGTCAACTCATCACAGATTTGATAAGCTGAGTACAAAGTGAGAAGTAAAATTTGCCACCATTGTATCATAACAATGACCTCCTAAAAATTTTTTCCTATTTTAATAAGCTCAAAAAGTCTGAAATTGGATCATTTGGAACCATTTGAGCAGTAAGTTTAACACCTTTTTCCGCCAATTTGTGGAAATCTTCCACATCCTTGTCCACTACGTTAATAGAACGTGTGATAGCGCGAGTTTCTGGTGTTTGAGACATATTACCGACATTGAGTGTTTCAAGTGGAACACCTGCTTCGACCAAACCAAGGAAGCGGTCTGGTTTACGAGCCACGATAAAGAGACGTTGGCTATCATATTTACCAGCAAGAATATTGGCTGCCGCTTTTTCAATTGGCAAAATACTCAATTTCACACCTGGTGGTGTCGCAAGTTTCAAACCACTCTTTTCAACGTCATTGTTGACAACTTCGTCATCTACAACCATAATACGTGAAACATTTAGTTTTCCAGCCCAAAGATTGGCTACTTGTCCGTGGATCAAACGTCCATCGATACGGCATCCTACAATTGTCATAAGTTTTCCCCCTTTATGTGTTTTAGTGTAGGTTTTCGAGTTAAATGAATCTCTTCTTTATATTCACCTTCTGTTTCAAAGATGATGATGCGGTTATCACCTTCCTTGAGATAGCTATGAGGGATATAAAGCGAGAGGGTCGGGCCGACGTTCCAAAAACGTCCTAGATTCTGCCCATTGACAAAGGCAACTCCCTTACCAAACTCAGATAAGTCTAGGTAAGTATCTTTTGGCGCTTCGATTGTAAAATCATAAGCATAAAAGGCTGGTTGTCCTTCTGTCCATCCTTTTGAAAAATCAATTTTCTCAGGATTGTCTAGTGGGAGTGGATAGTGTTTCCAGTTTAGTAAGAAGTGCAAATCCTTACAAACCCCTGTCCGAATTCCCTTACGTTGCGTATCCGCTAAGAACTTGTGTCCATAGTTGACACGTCCCATATTTTCTACCAAGATATCTAACCTAGATAGCGCTTTCTTTTTACCTTGATAAAAAATATCTTCCCCAATTTCTGTCTGATATTGGGTTTCGACCCACTGACCATCGACATAAAGCTGAGCTCTATCTCGACCGTCAATGATACGAAGTCTTTCTTCTTCTGCATCCCAGTTTGTTTCTGTTCGATAGAGTAGATAGCCATAGCTTTGTCCCAACTCCTCCATCTTTTTAGGATAGAGGCTTTCTACTGGACTTGACAAGCTATCCAAAGTTTCAAACAAGGAAACTTTTTCAACTAGTGGAATAGCATCCAACTCCATACTCTCTTTGTAGAGTGGTTCCAACTGCGGATACTCTGGAAAATGTGTTGCCATCATCTTCTTGACTGCCAGATATTTGGCAGTTGGATTTCCTTCTTCATCCAGAAGGGCATCGTAATCATAAGATGTAACTTGTGGCAAATCCAAGGTTCCTCGAGCCGAGCAACCATTCATGAAGCCAAAGTTTGTACCACCATGGAACATGTAAAGATTGATGGAACCTTGTTCCAAAACCTCTCGAACTGCATCTGCCAATTCTTTGGGATCCCGTGTGATAATCGGTTCTTTCCAACGATTGAACCAGCCGTCCCAGAACTCCATACACATGAGTGGCCATTTCTTACCATGCTCATCAAAGAATTCCTGCATCTGTGAAAAGTTATAAGGTGCCTTAGAACCAAAGTTCCCTGTCACAAAGAGGTCATCTTCGATTAAGGTTCCAGCTTTCAGAGTAGCTCTCCATGGACCATCTGATGTAAAGAGAGGACAGGTTACGCAACGCTCTTCCATCAACTGTCGAATTGCTCTCAGATAAGCCTTATCTTCTCCATAAGAACCATACTCATTTTCAACCTGCATCATGATGATATTGCCACCCTTGTCCAACAAATGTGGAACCAACCGTGACAAGAGCTGGTCATAGTAGCGACCGACAGCTTCAATATAGGCTGGATCTGAGGAACGAAGCCTCATATTCTTTGTTAAGAGCCAGGCTGGTAAACCACCGAATTCCCACTCTGCACAGATGAAGGGAGACGGACGAACGATCGCATAGAGACCCAAATCTTGTGCTGTCTGGAGAAATCGCTCCAAATCCAGAGCTCCTTCAAAGTGAAACTCACCCTCACGAGGCTCGTGTAAATTCCAGGCCACATAAGTCTCTACTGTATTAAAACCAAGAGCCTTCAAGTTATAGAGCGAATGATACCAATCTTCTGGAGGAACCCTAAAATAATGAATGGCGCCAGATAAAATCTTAAATGATTTTCCATCGAGATAAAAATCATCCCGTATCTCAAATCGTGTCATATTCTTACCTTCTGACAATTAAAGTTTACGCTTTCATTTGTTGATATAGTAAATATATCTCAATATCTTACATTTGTCAATAGGTTTTCACAATTTTTTTCATTTTTCACTAAATTTTACACAAAAAACTTATAAAAATCTTGTAATCTATAGTCATAACAACATTTTAGCACCATGTATAAAAATGTAGGTTTTTCTATTTATTCCTATGTAAATTAACCTTATAGCCTATTATTCTAATTTTTTTATTCAAAAGGCTACTATTCTTTCCAGTTTTATGGTAAAATCTTTAACGGAGAAGGAAAATCGAGGTGAAAATATGGCAATTCCAAAGTATCAATATATTAAAGATGAGTTAAAGAACAAAATCATTTCTGGTCAATTTGCCAGTGGAGATAAATTCTACACTGAAGCTGAATTGATTGCAATGTATGATGTTAGTTCTATCACAGTTGTTCGCGCTTTAAACGACCTTGCCAAGGATGGCTATATTGTCCGTCAACAAGGAAAGGGTACATTCGTTTCACGCGCACGCAAACACAAACTCGTAGAGTTTTCAGATGTAGAAGTTTTTGAAACTAAAGATGATAAAGTTACCGTCCTTTCTATTGAGCGTGGAAATAAACTAAGCTACTTAGAAAAACTTGGACTACGCGGAGATCAGTTCTACTACAAGATTGAACGCGTTCGCGAAACAGGTGGTGTTGTGTACATCTACCATACATCTTACATCCCAGAACAATACATCAACGCAAATTATCCAAATCTTGAATATTATAGCTCTATCTATAACCGTTTCAAATTGGATTACCACATTCACATGAATGATGAACATTTTGAAGAAATCAATGAAATAGCATTTCCAACTCCAGAACATGCGGCTTCAATCCTCGGAGTCGATGAACAATTCCCAACCGTTTTACAAACCAAGACTACTAAACTAGAGTCTACTGGTCAAGTTCTTGCATACAGCGAAACATATAAACGCGCAGATTACTACAAAATCAAATTCATTTCATGTGACCGTGATCACTAAGAAGAAAGCCTAAGCCTTGCTTGGGCTTTTTCTATGCTTATTATACCATACCAAAAAGGTAGCGCTTACCTTTTATAGTAGATTCTATAGTTTGTAGAGTATTTTATAGAAATAGGGCTAAAAAATTTCTACTAAATATATATATGTTTCTTTTACAACCAATCTGAAATCTTAAGCTTAAATTTTAT
>OBWU01000127.1_pt1 | contig 27771 bp, 28 predicted proteins | sample 1476551 | NCBI WGS metagenome assembly OBWU01 (sample SAMEA2580135, study PRJEB22360) | human gut metagenome | biome: human gut; feature: human-associated habitat; material: faeces | place: Denmark | collected 2008/2010
GAGTACATGAGAGAAGCATGATTCAGTCTATCACGAGTCAAGGTCTCGTACTCTACAATCGTAACTTTCGTGAGGATGACAAGCTAGTCAAAATTTTTACCGAGCAGGCGGGCAAGCGCATGTTTTTCGTTAAACACGCTGGCCAGTCCAAACTAGCTCCAGTTATTCAGCCCTTGGTGTTGGCACGATTTCTCTTGCGCATCAATGATGATGGGCTTAGCTACATCGAGGACTACCATGAGGTGATGACCTTCCCCAAGATTAATAGTGATCTCTTTGTCATGGCCTATGCAACCTATGTGGCTGCTCTTGCAGATGCTAGTTTGCAGGATAATCAGCAGGATGCTCCCTTGTTTGCTTTCTTGAGGAAGACTCTGGAGTTGATGGAAGCAGGGATAGATTATCAGGTTTTAACCAATATTTTTGAAATTCAAATCTTGACCCGATTTGGAATCAGCCTTAATTTTAATGAGTGTGTCTTTTGCCATCGGGTGAATCAGGCCTTTGACTTTTCTTTCAAATATGGAGCCTGCCTCTGTCCAGACCATTACCATGAGGATGAGAGACGTTGCCATCTCAATCCCAATATCCCTTATCTGCTCAATCAATTTCAAGCCATTGATTTTGAAACCTTGGAGACCATTTCGCTTAAGGCAGAAATCAAACAAGACTTGCGCAAGTTTATGGATCAACTCTACGAAGAGTATGTTGGGATTCACCTAAAATCAAAGAAATTTATTGATTCCCTAGCAGACTGGGGACAATTACTAAAAGAGGAAGACAAATGAAAAAAATTGCAGTAGATGCTATGGGGGGCGATTACGCACCTCAAGCCATCGTTGAGGGTGTCAACCAAGCCCTTGCTGACTTTTCAGATATTGAGATTCAGCTCTACGGAGATGAAAGTAAGATTAAGCAATATCTAACAGCGACAGAGCGTGTCAGCATTATCCATACGGATGAGAAAATTAACTCAGACGATGAGCCGACAAAAGCTATCCGTAAGAAGAAAAATGCCAGCATGGTATTAGCAGCCAAGGCAGTCAAGGAGGGAGAAGCAGACGCTGTCCTCTCAGCTGGGAACACAGGTGCCTTGTTGGCTGCAGGCTTCTTCATTGTGGGTCGTATCAAGAATATCGATCGTCCAGGGCTCATGTCTACCTTGCCGACTATCGATGGCAAAGGGTTTGACATGCTCGATCTCGGTGCCAATGCAGAAAACACAGCCCAGCACCTCCACCAATACGCTGTTCTAGGCTCCTTCTATGCGAAAAATGTTCGTGGGGTTTCGAAACCACGTGTTGGTTTGCTAAACAATGGAACAGAAAGCAGCAAGGGAGATCCGCTTCGTAAGGAAACATATGACTTGCTAGTAGCTGATGAAAGTTTGAACTTTATCGGAAACGTAGAAGCGCGTGACCTGATGGATGGAGTGGCTGATGTAGTAGTAACAGATGGTTTCACGGGAAACGCAGTGCTCAAGTCTATTGAAGGTACAGCCATGGGGATCATGGGCTTGCTCAAGACAGCTATTACAGGTGGTGGGCTTCGAGCGAAGCTAGGTGCTCTACTTCTTAAGGATAGTCTTAAGGGGTTGAAGACACAGCTCAACTATTCAGATGTTGGAGGAGCAGTCTTGTTTGGCGTCAAGGCGCCAGTTGTAAAAACTCATGGCTCAAGTGATGCCAAGGCTGTGTACAGTACGATTCGTCAGATTCGTACCATGCTAGAAACAGACGTAGTTGCTCAGACTGCGCGTGAATTTTCAGGAGAATAAAAAAGATGACAGAAAAAGAAATTTTTGACCGTATTGTAACCATTATCCAAGAGCGACAGGGAGAAGACTTTGCCGTAACAGAGGCCTTAAGTTTGAAAGACGATCTAGATGCGGACTCAGTGGATTTGATGGAGTTTGTCTTGACACTAGAAGATGAATTTGGTATCGAAATCACTGATGAGGAAATCGATCGACTTCAAAGTGTAGCGGATGTAGTAGCAATTATTAAAGATAAAAAATAGCCAAAAGCAACATGCAAGTCATGTTGTTTTTTTATTTGCGGAAAAAAGAGAAACTTTTAGTAGAAATTGCGAATAAAGAGATGAGAAAGAAAAAGGAGGAACGTTTATGTATGTGACCGGTTTTTATCCGTGGTTTATTAAGTGGTTTTTAAAATAAAAATGAATGAATTGTTCATTTTCGAATTGTTTTTCGAATAGATAGGTAAGGAAAAGGGAAGGAGACTATGTGATGTATTTACCAATCTTATTGCCATGGTTGATCAAATGGTATTTAAAATAAATGAAATTTACCTGTTCATTTTAAATTACTTCTCGAATAAAAAAGTGAGAAGAAAAGGAAAGAGAGAAGAAAATGATTTCAGTAATTTACCCAATCTGGCTATTTAAGTGGCTTAGAGGTTAAAGATTAAATATATAGAAAAAATAAGGAGAAAACAAATGACAAATTTTGACAACATGGAACAGAACTTTGTAGCTCTTACAGAAGAAGAGTTGACGGATGTGAATGGGGGGTCGGTTACCGCTGTAGTTGTAGGAGGTGTCTTACTAATTGGTGGTATTGCTTGGGGCTATTTTATGTAATAATAAAGAGAGAAAAAATGAATTTAAATAAATGGACAGAATTGACAGAAGAAGAATTGATGAATACAGAAGGTGGCTTAATTACCATAGCCATGATTGCTGGAGGAGTAGCAATTTTCCTTGGTGGTCGATTAATTGGTCAAGATTTAAAACGTAAATTTGGATAAAAGTAGAATTGTATGAAAAATCTAAAAAATGTAATGGGAGCAGTTCTAATTATTTTTGGAGTGCTTTGCATATTGGGAGATTTAAATGTAATCACCTTTAATGTTGAAAAATATTTCCAAACAGAATTAGTTGTTCCGATCCTTATTTTGATGATGAGTTACTTGGATTTAGCTAAAGACAAGGTTTAAAGAGAACTATTTTTAGTGTATGGCAACTGCTATTGAATAGTCATCTTTTAGTTATTATCAATGAAATAAGAACTAATTTAGGAATAGTAGGGATTTTGGTTGGAGTAGCTATTGGATTAGCTAGTATTATTTAAAAAGGAGAAAGAAAAATGAAAGAAATGGATAAAAAATTTGATATCATGACAGAAGAAGATTTGGCTCTTACTGAAGGAGGCTTCATTGTCACTACTTCCACAGCAATAGCTTGGGGTGTATTAGGAGTAGCTGCTTATATGTATGGGCGTTATCTAGGAAGTAGACGTTAATCTAAATATAGAAGGAAATTAACTATGAATCGTAACCTAAATCTCAATACATTGTTACCTAAGCTAGCCACTATACTTCCTTTGTTAGGAATAGGTCTTAATCTTACGCTTCATCTAATTCGTACAGGTTCGCTAGTATCTTTTGATTGGCAATGGACTGTAGTTGGTTTGCTTGCTTCGAGCTATTTTGGTATTTTTTGTAAGGATTTGACGAAAAATAATCAAAACTATAAAAGATCAATCTGAATGAAAAGGATTTTGTGCATGTAAATAGGAGTCTGCTATGAAAAAAATCTTATTAGGATTTGCTGAGGGGTATTTTGTCGTATCGATTATTCTTTATATCGCAACGTATTTGATTATGAAAAATCCGATCAATACTCTGTTTTGTCCAGAAACCTATCCAATTCTGCTTGGTCTGTTTTATGTAGGATACAAGTACAAAACAACAGATAGTAAGATTGGGAATTGATGGAACATCAGATTGGAGTTTGAGATGAAAGTTGTTCAATTACTAGGAAAAGCTTGGCTAGAGACCACTGTATTATTTAGCTCGATAGCTTATCTAATTATTAGAATCGTAGCTGATGTAAACAAAATAAATCTACCTACATGGTTTGAATTTTTTGATATACCTACGATCTTCTTGTTTTTAGTGGTATTTATTTTACTGTATCGGGGCCAAGGAGAAAGAAAAGGAGAATAGAATGATTAGGATTGTAAAGTATTTTCTACTATATTATTTTCCTATTTTTAATGAATATTTTCATCTTTACGATTCTAGCAACTCTTGGATTTCAGCTAACAATGAGTGAAAGTAGTTATCTGGTGCCACCTGCGTTTGCGTTTATCGTTTTATACGCCATTCACAAAAGAAGTGGGAAAGGCAAGAAATCTGTGTAATTGAATATTCTAGGCAGGACTCTTGTTCTGCCTATTTTCTTTGGTAAAAGTGCTGTTCAGGTGAGGATATTGTTTTTTCAGAAATAATTCCCTTATTTCTTCCTTGTTTGGTTAAAATAATCTTACAAAGTTTTTAAGAGATTATTAGAAAAAGGAGATGGATATGAAATTTGGGAAAAGGCACTATCGTCCACAGGTGGATCAGATGGATTGTGGCGTGGCTTCCTTGGCTATGGTCTTTGGTTGCTACGGTAGTTATTACTCCTTGGCTCATCTACGAGAGTTGGCCAAGACGACTATGGATGGGACGACGGCTTTGGGGCTTGTAAAGGTGGCAGAGGAGATTGGGTTTGAGACGCGGGCTATCAAGGCAGATATGACGCTCTTTGATCTGCCAGATTTGACCTTTCCTTTTGTGGCTCATGTGCTCAAGGAAGGAAAATTGCTCCACTACTATGTGGTGATAGGTCAGGATAAAAAGCACATTCATATCGCTGATCCGGATCCTGGTGTCAAGCTGACCAAGATTTCCCGTGAACAATTTGCGCAAGAATGGACAGGAGTCAGTCTCTTTATGGCTCCGTCTCCAGACTATAAACCCCATAAGGAGAAAAAACAGGGGCTCCTATCCTTCTTGCCAATCTTACTCAAACAGCGTGGCTTGATTACCAATATCGTCCTAGCGACACTCTTGGTGACCTTGATTAACATTGTAGGTTCTTATTATCTGCAGTCTATCATTGACAGTTACGTACCAGACCAGATGCGTTCGACCTTGGGCATTATCTCAATAGGACTAGTCATCGTCTATATCCTCCAGCAGATTTTATCGTATGCGCAGGAATACCTCTTACTTGTTCTGGGACAACGGTTGTCCATCGATGTGATTTTGTCCTACATCAAGCATGTTTTTCACCTGCCGATGTCCTTTTTTGCGACACGCAGGACAGGAGAGATTGTGTCTCGTTTTACAGATGCCAACAGTATCATCGATGCGCTGGCGTCGACCATTCTGTCGATTTTCCTAGATGTGTCGACGATTTTGATTATCTCGCTGGTCTTGTTTTCACAAAATATGACGCTCTTTTTCATTAGTCTACTTGCGCTTCCTATCTATACAGTGATTATCTTTGCCTTTATGAAGCCGTTTGAAAAGATGAATCGGGATACCATGGAAGCCAATGCGGTTCTGTCTTCTTCTATCATCGAGGACATCAACGGTATTGAGACCATTAAGTCGTTGACCAGTGAAAGTTCACGCTATCAAAAAATTGACAGGGAATTTGTGGCTTATCTGAAAAAATCCTTTACCTATAGTCGGGCAGAAAGCCAGCAAAAGGCTCTGAAAAAAGTTGCCCAGCTCCTGCTCAATGTTGCCGTTCTCTGGCTAGGAGCTATTCTTGTTATGGACGGGAAAATGAGTTTGGGCCAGCTGATTACTTATAACACCCTGCTTGTTTACTTTACCAATCCTTTGGAAAATATCATTAACCTACAAACCAAACTTCAGACAGCGCAGGTTGCCAATAATCGCTTAAATGAGGTTTATCTAGTAGCTTCGGAGTTTGAGGAGAAGAAAACGGTAGAAGATTTGAGCATGATGAAGGGAGAAATGACCTTCAAGCAAGTTCACTATAAGTATGGCTATGGTCGTGATGTCTTGTCGGATATCAATTTGACCATTCCACAAGGATCTAAGATGGCTTTTGTGGGGATTTCAGGTTCGGGTAAGACCACCTTAGCCAAGATGATGGTTAATTTTTACGACCCAAGTCAGGGAGAGATTAGTCTGGGTGGTGTCAATCTTAATCAGATTGATAAAAAGGCCCTGCGCCAGTATATCAACTATCTGCCTCAACAGCCCTATGTCTTTAACGGAACGATTTTGGAGAATCTTCTCCTTGGAGCCAAGGAGGGGACGACTCAAGAAGATATCTTACGGGCAGTCGAATTGGCCGAGATTCGAGAGGATATCGAGCGTATGCCACTGAATTATCAGACAGAATTGACTTCGGATGGGGCTGGAATTTCTGGTGGGCAACGGCAACGAATCGCTCTGGCGCGTGCTCTCTTGACAGATGCGCCTGTCTTGATCTTGGACGAGGCGACCAGCAGTTTGGATATTTTGACAGAGAAGCGGATTGTTGATAATCTCATGGCTTTGGACAAGACCTTGATTTTCATTGCTCACCGTTTGACCATTGCAGAGCGGACAGAGAAGGTTGTTGTCTTGGATCAGGGCAAGATTGTTGAAGAAGGTACCCATGCAGACTTGCTTGCACAGGATGGCTTTTATGCCCATTTGGTGAATAGCTAGAAAGAGGAGAAGATGAAACCAGAATTTTTAGAAAGTGCGGAGTTTTATAATCGTCGTTATCATAATTTTTCCAGTCAGGTGATTTTACCTATGTCACTTCTGCTCATGTTTTTACTGGGATTTGCAGTTTTTGCAGAGAAGGAGATTAGTTTGTCTACCAGAGCAACTGTCGAACCTAGTCGGATCATTGCCAATATCCAGTCGACTAGCAATCAACGCATTGTGGCCAATTATCTGGAAGAAAACAAGTTGGTCAAGCAAGGAGATCTGCTCGTTCAGTACCAGCAAGGGGCGGAGGCTGTCCAGGTTGAGGCATATGCCAGTCAATTGGAGATGCTAAAGGATCAAAAAAAGCAGTTGGGATATTTGCAATCCAGTTTGAAAGAGGGGAGTGATCAATTCCCAGAGGCGGATAAGTTTGGTTACCAGGAGATGTTTCGAGATTATCTCAGCCAAGCAAATGGTCTAAGAAGCAATGTTTCTCAGCAAAATGCCAGCATCTCCTCGCAGAATGCGGCAGCAAGTCAGAGCCAGGCCGAGATTGGCAATCTTATCAGCCAAACACAAGATAAAATTCGAGATTACAAAACAGCAAAGTCAGCGATTGAAACCGGAGCTCAACTGGATAGTCAGAATCCAGCCTACTCTTTTTACCAGACCTATAAAAATCAAAGTGAAGAAGATCCGCAAGCTAAATCGCAAGTTATTGCGCAAGTGGATGCACAAATTGCCCAGCTAGAGTCTAGTCTAGCTACGTATCGTGTACAGTATGCGGGTTCTGGAGCTCAACAGGCCCACGCAACGGGACTGGATAGTCAGCTGGAATCGCTCAAATCTCAGCACTTAGTCAAAGTCGGTCAGGAATTAACTCTTTTGGATCAGAAAATTTTAGAAGCAGAGTCGGGTAAGAAAGTCCAGGGAGGTCTCCTCGATAAGGGAAAGATTACAGCAAGTGAGGACGGTGTGCTTCACCTCAATCCTGAGACTAGTGAATCTACGATGGCTGCAGAAGGGACCCTGCTAGCCCAACTCTACCCAGTCTTGGAAAGAGAAGGCAAAACTAAACTCACGGCTTATCTCAGTTCAAAAGATGTTGCTAGAGTCAAGATTGGGGACTCTGTCCGTTATACTACGACTAATGATGCGAAGAATCAAATTTTCCTGGATTCTACGATTACAAGTATTGATGCGACAGCTACAAAGACTGAACAAGGGAATTTCTTTAAAATTGAGGCGGAGACCCATCTGACTTCTGAACAGGCTGCAACACTTCGTTATGGTTTAGAAGGCCGCCTGCAGATGATTACGGGAAAGAAAAGCTATCTCCGTTATTTTTGGGATCTATTTTTGAATAAAGGGTAATATTCGTGTTTTTCAGAGGATAAATGATTTTAAAACTGTAAGAAGAGTTCATCTTGCAGTTTTTCTTTACGCTTGAAACAGGAAAACGTTATTTATTCGTAAAAAATCTTGAATTTTTCATGCTTTTGTGGTAGAATGTGCTCAAGTAAAACGAAAGGCGAACTTTAAAATGTCAAAACAACTGATCTATTCGGGAAAAGCCAAGGATATCTATACAACTGAGGATGAAAATCTCATTATTTCAACTTACAAGGACCAGGCAACTGCCTTCAACGGTGTCAAGAAGGAGCAGATTGCGGGCAAGGGAGTGTTAAATAATCAGATTTCATCTTTTATTTTTGAGAAATTAAATGCGGCTGGTGTAGCGACTCACTTTGTGGAGAAGCTTTCGGATACGGAACAGCTCAATAAAAAAGTTGAGATTATTCCTTTGGAAGTTGTGCTCCGCAACTACACGGCTGGTTCCTTTTCAAAACGTTTTGGCGTAGAAGAAGGTATTGCATTTGAGACTCCGATTGTCGAATTTTACTATAAAAATGATGATTTGGATGATCCGTTTATCAATGACGAGCATGTGAAATTCCTTAAAATTGCGGATGACCAGCAGATTGCTTACTTGAAGGAAGAAACCCGTCGTATCAATGAGCTCTTGAAAGCTTGGTTTGCTGAGATTGGACTTAAATTGATTGATTTTAAGCTAGAGTTTGGTTTTGACAAGGATGGTAAGATTATCTTGGCAGACGAGTTTTCACCAGATAACTGCCGTTTGTGGGATGCAGATGGCAACCACATGGACAAGGATGTTTTTCGTAGGGGATTGGGAGAACTAACCGACGTTTATGAGATTGTCTGGGAGAAATTGCAGGAATTGAAATAATCTGTTTGCAAGACTCTCAAGTTCGTTTGGTAATATTGCAAGAGCTGAAATAAAGGAATAAGAATTGATGAATAAACGTATTTTTGTTGAAAAAAAGGCTGATTTTCAGGTCAAGTCAGAGAGTTTGGTGAGAGAGCTCCAGCACAACTTGGGACTGTCAACTTTGAAAAGTATTCGCATTGTGCAGGTTTATGATGTCTTTGACTTGTCAGAGGACTTGTTTGCGCCTGCCGAGAAGCATATCTTCTCTGAGCAGGTGACAGACCATGTTTTAGATGAAGTAGCTGTGCAAGCGGATCTTGCCAACTATGCTTTCTTTGCCATTGAAAGTTTGCCAGGGCAATTTGATCAGCGTGCAGCTTCTTCACAAGAAGCCTTGCTTTTACTGGGAAGTTCGAGTGATGTGACAGTCAACACAGCCCAACTTTATCTGGTCAATAAAGATATTGATGCGACTGAGTTAGAAGCGGTCAAGAACTACCTGCTCAACCCAGTTGATTCTCGTTTCAAGGACATCACGACAGGGATTGCCAAGCAGGAATTTTCAGAGTCAGACAAGACTATTCCAAAATTGACTTTCTTTGAAAACTATACGGCAGAAGACTTTGCTCGCTACAAGGCAGAGCAAGGGATGGCCATGGAAGTGGATGATTTGCTCTTTATCCAAGACTACTTCAAGTCAATCGGGCGCGTGCCAACGGAAACAGAGCTCAAGGTTTTGGACACTTATTGGTCTGACCACTGCCGTCACACGACTTTTGAGACCGAGTTGAAACAGATTGACTTCTCAGCTTCTAAATTCCAAAAGCAATTGCAAGCGACTTATGACAAGTATATTGCCATGCGTGATGAGTTGGGACGTTCGGAGAAACCACAAACCTTGATGGATATGGCGACGATTTTCGGTCGTTATGAGCGTGCTAATGGTCGTTTGGACGATATGGAAGTGTCTGACGAAATCAATGCCTGCTCGGTTGAAATCGAAGTGGATGTGAATGGAGTGAAAGAACCATGGCTCCTCATGTTCAAAAACGAAACCCACAACCACCCAACGGAAATTGAACCATTTGGTGGGGCTGCTACTTGTATCGGTGGAGCCATTCGTGACCCGCTGTCAGGCCGTTCCTACGTTTATCAAGCGATGCGTATCTCAGGTGCTGGAGATATTACAGCACCGATTTCGGAAACTCGCGCTGGGAAATTGCCACAACAAGTCATTTCTAAAACAGCGGCTCACGGTTATTCTTCGTATGGAAACCAGATTGGGCTTGCGACGACCTACGTTCGTGAATACTTCCACCCAGGCTTTGTAGCTAAACGCATGGAGTTGGGTGCTGTTGTCGGAGCGGCTCCTAAAGGAAATGTAGTTCGTGAAAAACCGGAAGCCGGTGATGTGATTATCTTGCTAGGTGGTAAGACTGGGCGTGATGGTGTCGGTGGTGCGACAGGGTCTTCTAAGGTTCAAACAGTTGAGTCTGTAGAGACTGCTGGAGCTGAGGTTCAAAAAGGGAATGCCATCGAAGAACGCAAGATTCAGCGCCTTTTCCGTAATGGGGATGTCACTCGTCTCATCAAGAAATCCAACGACTTTGGAGCAGGTGGTGTCTGTGTAGCCATCGGTGAATTGGCAGATGGTCTTGAAATCGACCTCAACAAGGTGCCTCTTAAATACCAAGGATTGAACGGTACCGAAATTGCTATTTCTGAATCACAAGAACGGATGGCTGTGGTGGTTCGTCCTGAGGATGTAGATGCCTTCGTTGCGGAATGTAACAAAGAAAATATTGACGCTGTTGTCGTTGCAACAGTGACTGAAAAACCAAATCTTGTCATGCACTGGAATGGTGAAACGATTGTTGACTTGGAACGTCGTTTCCTTGATACAAACGGTGTGCGCGTAGTCGTTGATGTCAAGGTTGTGGACAAGGATGTCAAACTCCCAGAAGAACGCACAACAAGTACTGACACACTTGAAGCAGATACCCTTGCGGTTCTATCGGACCTCAACCATGCAAGTCAAAAAGGCTTGCAGACCATCTTTGACTGCTCGGTCGGTCGTTCAACGGTCAATCACCCACTTGGTGGTCGCTACCAACTCACACCAACTGAGGCATCTGTGCAGAAATTGCCAGTTCAACACGGGGTGACCAATACTGCGTCTGTCATGGCGCAAGGATTCAACCCTTATGTGGCAGAATGGTCTCCATACCACGGTGCTGCTTATGCGGTTATCGAAGCGACCGCTCGTTTGGTGGCTACTGGTGCCAACTGGTCTAAGGCTCGCTTCTCTTACCAAGAGTATTTCGAGCGGATGGACAAACAAGCTGAGCGTTTTGGTCAGCCAGTAGCAGCTCTTCTAGGCTCTATCGAAGCACAAATCCAACTTGGCTTGCCATCTATCGGTGGTAAGGACTCTATGTCTGGTACTTTTGAAGAATTGACGGTACCACCAACCTTGGTTGCCTTTGGGGTAACGACAGCAGATAGCCGTAAGGTGCTCTCTCCTGAGTTCAAGACTGCTGGTGAAAATATCTACTACATCCCAGGTCAATCTTTGGCACAAGAGATTGATTTTGACTTGATTAAGTCTAACTTTGCTCACTTTGAAGCCATCCAAGCTGATCACAAAGTGACATCTGCATCAGCTGTCAAATATGGTGGTGTCCTTGAAAGCTTGGCTCTTGCTACCTTTGGGAACCATATCGGTTCAGAGGTGACCTTGCCTGAACTTGAAACAGCCTTGACAGCTCAATTAGGCGGATTTGTCTTCACATCTCCTGAAGAAATTGCTGGAGTAGAGAAGATTGGACAAACAAGCGCAGACTTTACACTCCTTGTCAACGGTGTGAAGCTAGATGGACACAAACTTGACAGTGCTTTCCAAGGGAAACTGGAAGAAGTTTACCCAACAGAATTTGCTCAAGCTAAAGAACTGGCAGAAGTGCCAGCTGTCGCTTCTGACGCAGTCATCAAAGCCAAGGAAACTATTGAAAAACCGGTGGTTTACATCCCAGTCTTCCCAGGAACCAACTCAGAATATGACTCAGCTAAGGCATTTGAAAAAGAAGGTGCAGAGGTTAACTTGGTGCCATTTGTGACCTTGAATGAAGAAGCTATTGTCAAGTCAGTTGAAACCATGGTTGACAATATCGGCAAGGCAAACATTCTCTTCTTTGCAGGCGGATTCTCCGCTGCGGATGAACCGGATGGGTCAGCTAAGTTTATTGTCAATATCCTTCTTAATGAAAAAGTGCGTGCAGCGATTGATAGCTTTATCGCTCGTGGTGGCTTGATTATCGGTATCTGTAATGGATTCCAAGCCCTCGTCAAATCAGGTCTTCTTCCATATGGAAACTTTGAAGATGCTAACAGTACCAGCCCAACCCTCTTCTACAATGATGCCAACCAGCACGTGGCCAAGATGGTGGAAACTCGGATTGCCAATACCAACTCGCCATGGTTGGCTGGAGTACAAGTGGACGATATCCATGCCATTCCAGTATCGCACGGTGAAGGGAAATTTGTCGTGACGGCTGAGGAATTTGCAGAGCTCCGTGATAATGGACAAATTTTCAGCCAATACGTTGACTTTGACGGCAAACCAAGTATGGATTCTAAGTACAATCCGAATGGTTCTGTAAATGCCATCGAAGGAATTACCAGCAAGAATGGTCAAATCATCGGTAAGATGGGACACTCAGAACGTTATGAAGACGGTCTCTTCCAAAACATCCCAGGAAATAAAGACCAGCACCTGTTTGCATCAGCTGTACGTTATTTCACAGGGAAATAAAAGGTATAAAAAATGACATACGAAGTAAAATCTCTTAATGAAGAATGTGGTGTTTTCGGTATCTGGGGACATCCAGACGCTGCTAAATTGACCTATTTTGGTCTCCACAGTCTTCAGCACCGTGGTCAGGAGGGGGCAGGAATCCTCTCCAATGATCAGGGGCAATTGAAGCGTCATCGTGATATGGGGCTTTTATCAGAAGTGTTCAGAAACCCAGCTAATTTGGATAAACTGACTGGAACGAGCGCTATTGGGCATGTGCGTTACGCGACTGCTGGCGAAGCTTCTGTTGACAACATCCAGCCCTTCCTCTTTCGCTTTCATGATATGCAGTTTGGACTTGCTCACAACGGAAACTTGACCAATGCAGAATCACTCAAGCAAGAATTGGAACAAAGAGGAGCAATTTTCAGTTCAACTTCGGACTCGGAAATTTTGGCACACCTCATTCGTCGGAGTCACAATCCGAACTTGATGGGCAAAATCAAAGAGGCGCTCAGCCTTGTCAAAGGTGGATTTGCTTATATCCTGCTGTTTGAGGACAAGTTGATTGCTGCGCTTGATCCTAATGGTTTCCGTCCACTTTCTATTGGGAAAATGGCCAACGGAGCGGTGGTGGTTTCGTCAGAAACCTGTGCTTTTGAAGTCATTGGTGCCGAGTGGATTCGTGATGTGAAACCAGGAGAGATTGTAATCGTGGATGACAATGGGATTCAGTATGATAGCTATACGAATGATACCCAGTTGGCGATCTGCTCTATGGAGTATATCTATTTTGCCCGTCCTGACTCTAATATCCATGGTGTTAATGTCCATACAGCTCGCAAACGTATGGGGGCTCAATTAGCGCGTGAATTTAAGCACGAAGCGGATATCGTGGTTGGTGTGCCAAATTCCTCGCTCAGCGCAGCCATGGGATTTGCAGAAGAATCAGGTCTGCCAAATGAAATGGGTCTCATCAAGAATCAATACACTCAACGTACCTTTATCCAACCGACTCAGGAATTGCGGGAGCAAGGGGTGCGGATGAAACTGTCTGCTGTTTCGGGTGTTGTCAAAGGCAAACGTGTGGTCATGATTGATGATTCCATTGTTCGTGGGACAACCTCTCGCCGTATCGTTCAGCTCTTGAAAGAAGCAGGTGCCTCTGAGGTTCACGTTGCTATTGGCAGTCCTGCGCTAGCTTATCCATGTTTTTACGGGATTGATATCCAGACGCGTCAGGAGCTGATTGCGGCCAATCATACAGTCGAAGAGACTCGCCAAATCATTGGTGCGGATAGCCTGACCTATCTTTCGATTGATGGTTTGATTGATTCTATCGGGATTGAAACAGATGCGCCAAACGGTGGTCTCTGTGTCGCTTACTTTGACGGCGACTACCCAACTCCTCTCTACGACTATGAAGAAGACTATCGTAGAAGTTTAGGGGAAAAAACTTCTTTCTATTAGAAAAAGGTTAGTGGTGAAAATAGAAAATAAAATTACTGAGTTTCTGCTGTACCTTGAAAAAGATTCGGAAAAAGATTTTTCAAGATGGTTAACGGGAGTTAATATTTTTGAAATATTGGGGATATCTAGTGCTGAAATTCGTCATAGTCGAGTATTAGCTTGGCTGCTTGATCCCAGAGAAAGTCATAAATTGGAAGATAAGTTTTTCAAAAAAATATTGATGAAAGTGTTTGATAACAATCTATCTTTTGCAACAATTAAACCAACTGAAATAATATTGAAAGATTTCTCAAAAGCAGAAGTATATAGAGAAAGTAAAAATAATATTGATGTTCTGTATACAAATAAAGAACATCGAATAAATTTAATTATTGAAAATAAAACTTTCACCTCCGACCATGACAATCAGTTGAGAAAATATCGAAAATTTATCGAAAATTCTTACGCTGGTTATCGTAATATATATATTTATCTGACACCAAATGGAGATGCACCGATAGATGCTGATGTTGAGGAAAGGCAATTTTGGAGTTTACTTTCATATCAAGATATTTCAGATATACTAGAAGAATTGTATGTGGATGAGATTGATAATGAGAAAGTTTCTTACATTCTTAAAGAGTACAATGATAATATTAGGAGGAATATTTTGAATGATATAGAGTTGAAAGAGCTAAGTGCTGAAATTTATTTTAAATATAAAGAAGTTTTAGATCTCATTTTTGAAAATAGACCTGATACGCAGATGCTTCGTGAAAAATTAGTCGGTGTTTTAAATTATCTAAATGAACAGGGAAATTTAATTTTTGATGAAAAATATTGTTCAAAAACTTTTTTACGTTTTAGAACAAGACGGTTAGATAATTTTATTGACAATGTTGTTAAAGAGGAAAATACCGAATGGTCTACTGGTTCAGCCTATTTTTATGAGATAACATATAGTAATTTTCAGACAGATGTTTATTTATCAATATCTAAAAAAAATTTAACAGACATACAGTCTCGGCAATTTAAACTTTTGACATTTGATAAATATAGTAAATATGGTTTTAATACTTCTAATAAATTTCTAAATTTTGATGCTTCAGATGAAAACTTGTTGCTATCAGAATCAACTCAAACACTCATTGACTTTCTATTAGAAAATCTTCAACAAATAGATGAATTTGAAAAAGTATTTATTGAAACTTGGAATGAAAAGCAAAAGGAGAAAGATTATGTCTAAAAATGCATACGCTCAATCAGGTGTGGATGTTGAAGCGGGTTATGAAGTTGTTGAGCGGATCAAAAAGCACGTGGCTCGCACGGAGCGTGCGGGTGTCATGGGAGCTCTTGGTGGTTTCGGTGGCATGTTCGACCTCTCAAAAACAGGTGTCAAAGAGCCGGTCTTGATCTCAGGGACTGACGGTGTTGGAACCAAGCTCATGCTGGCTATCAAGTACGACAAGCATGACACGATTGGGCAGGACTGTGTGGCTATGTGTGTCAATGATATCATCGCTGCAGGTGCGGAGCCTCTTTACTTCCTTGACTACGTCGCGACAGGGAAGAATGAACCAGCTAAACTAGAACAAGTCGTTGCTGGTGTGGCAGAAGGTTGTGTGCAGGCAGGCGCTGCTCTCATCGGTGGGGAAACGGCTGAAATGCCTGGTATGTATGGCGCAGATGACTACGATCTGGCTGGTTTTGCAGTCGGTGTGGCTGAAAAATCTCAAATAATAGACGGCTCAAAAGTAGCTGAAGGTGATGTTCTTCTCGGACTTGCCTCAAGTGGGATTCACTCAAATGGTTACTCCCTCGTTCGTCGTGTTTTTGCGGACTACACAGGTGAGGAAGTCTTGCCAGAATTAGAAGGCAAGAAACTCAAGGAAGTCCTTCTTGAGCCGACTCGTATCTATGTCAAGGCTGTCTTGCCACTCATCAAGGAAGAGTTAGTCAACGGCATTGCCCACATCACAGGTGGCGGATTTATCGAGAATGTCCCTCGTATGTTTGCGGCTGACCTAGCTGCGGAAATTGAAGAAGACAAGGTTCCAGTGCTTCCTATTTTCAAGGCTCTTGAAAAATACGGTGAAATCAAGCATGAAGAAATGTTTGAAATCTTCAATATGGGTGTGGGACTCATGCTGGCAGTTAGCCCTGAAAATGTAGGTCGCGTCAAGGAATTGCTGGATGAACCAGTTTATGAAATTGGTCGCATCGTCAAGAAAGAAAACGAAAGTGTCATCATCAAATGAAAAAAATAGCGGTTTTTGCCTCTGGTAATGGCTCAAACTTTCAGGTGATTGCCGAAGAATTTCCGGTGGAATTTGTTTTTTCAGACCATCGTGACGCCTATGTGCTGGAACGTGCAGACAAGCTCGGCGTCCTGTCCTATGCTTTTGAACTCAAGGAGTTTGAGAACAAGGCGGACTACGAAGCAGCTCTTGCCGAACTCTTGGAAGAACACCAGATTGACTTGGTTTGTTTGGCGGGTTATATGAAAATCGTCGGCCCAACCTTATTGGCGGCTTATGAAGGTCGAATTATCAACATTCATCCGGCCTACCTGCCAGAATTTCCAGGAGCTCATGGGATTGAGGACGCTTGGAATGCTGGAGTTACTGAGAGCGGCGTGACCATTCACTGGGTGGACTCAGGTGTGGATACAGGCAAGGTCATCAAACAAGTCCGTGTGCCACGGCTAGCTGATGATACCATCGAAAGCTTTGAAGCTCGGATTCATGAGGCAGAGTACAAGTTGTATCCAGAGGTGCTGGATAGCTTGGGAGTGGAGAGAAGGTATGAATGATAAATAAAATTAAATCGTCCCCTTTTTTGAAAACAATTGTATTTTTTTCGGCATTTTCAATTTTGTTGTTTGTTGTTGATTCTTTTGATTTGATAACAAAAATATTTGGATTCCTTGGTATGAAACCGAATCATATGAATAGTTGGTTAGCATACATAGGCTCTATATCAGGATTGTTGATGACTTCTTATATTTATACCGCTTCTCTCAAGAAGGATAGCGATATTAGAGAGATAGAACAACGTTATAATAATTTACCAATATTAATAATGGGAGTAGAATTAATAGATAATAAACTTCAGATATCAGCAAAGAATATTGGATTAAATCATGCAATTCTAAAGTATTGGAAATTGAATGAATTTGAAGATCAGAGTGAAAATACTCAACAATTACATGGAACAAAAGGTGACATTAATCAATTTCCAATTGTTGAAAAAGACAAAGACGAAGAATATTCTGTAAAAATTCCTCTTGATGAAGGTATAGAAATTTCAAATATTAAAGAAATAATAATTATATATACTGACATTTTTGGAAAAAATTATTATTATAATAAATTCAAAAACGAAAATGGTAAGTTTGAACAATCTCAATATGCGATATTTGATCAAAATAGAACTGAAAAAAATAAAGTAAAAATAAGTAAATGAAAGGAAAAAACATGACTAAACGCGCCTTAATCAGCGTCTCAGATAAAGCAGGCATTGTTGAATTTGCCCAAGAACTTAAAAAACTTGGTTGGGAGATTATCTCGACAGGTGGGACAAAGGTTGCCCTTGACAATGCTGGGGTGGAGACCATTGCAATTGATGATGTGACGGGCTTCCCAGAAATGATGGATGGCCGTGTCAAGACCCTTCACCCAAATATCCATGGTGGGCTCCTCGCTCGTCGTGATCTCGATAGCCATCTAGAGGCTGCTAAGGACAATCAAATCGAACTCATCGACCTTGTGGTGGTAAATCTTTACCCATTTAAGGAAACCATTCTTAAGCCAGATGTGACATACGCAGATGCCGTTGAAAACATCGATATCGGTGGGCCATCAATGCTTCGTTCAGCAGCTAAAAACCACGCTAGCGTAACAGTTGTGGTAGACCCTGCTGACTATGCTGTGGTTTTGGAAGAATTATCAGCCAACGGCGAAACGACTTACGAAATCCGTCAACGTCTGGCAGCCAAGGTTTTCCGTCACACTGCGGCTTATGATGCTTTGATTGCAGAATATTTCACAGCTCAAGTGGGCGAAAGCAAACCTGAAAAGTTGACCTTGACCTATGACCTCAAACAAGCCATGCGCTATGGGGAAAATCCTCAACAGAATGCCGATTTCTATCAAAAAGTTTTGCCAACGGACTATTCAATTGCATCAGCGAAACAGCTTAACGGGAAGGAATTGTCCTTTAACAATATCCGTGACGCGGATGCGGCCATTCGTATCATCCGTGACTTCAAAGACCGTCCAACAGTGGTGGCTTTGAAACACATGAATCCGTGCGGTATCGGTCAAGCTGATGACATCGAGACTGCTTGGGACTATGCTTATGAGTCTGACCCAGTGTCTATCTTTGGTGGAATTGTCGTCCTTAACCGTGAGGTGGATGCTGCGACAGCTCAAAAAATGCACGGTGTCTTCCTCGAGATCATCATCGCACCGAGCTATACGGATGAAGCGCTAGCCATTTTGACCAACAAAAAGAAAAACTTGCGTATTCTTGCCTTGCCATTCGACGCTCAAGATGCCAGCGAAGTGGAAGCAGAATACACAGGTGTGGTTGGTGGACTTCTTGTGCAAAACCAAGACGTGGTTAAAGAAAGTCCAGCTGACTGGCAAGTGGTGACCAAGCGCCAGCCAACCGAGACAGAAGCGACTGCCCTTGAGTTCGCTTGGAAAGCTATCAAGTACGTCAAATCAAACGGAATCATCGTGACTAATGACCGCATGACACTTGGTGTTGGTCCAGGTCAAACCAACCGTGTGGCCTCTGTTCGTATTGCCATCGACCAAGCCAAGGATCGTCTGGACGGTGCTGTTCTTGCTTCAGATGCCTTCTTCCCATTTGCGGATAACGTGGAAGAAATCGCCAAAGCGGGAATTAAGGCGATAATCCAACCTGGAGGATCAGTCCGTGACCAAGAGTCTATCGAAGCGGCGGACAAATATGGCTTGACCATGATTTTCACAGGCGTGAGACATTTTAGACATTAAGAAACGATATTTATATAAGAATATGTTATATTTATACAAATAGATAAATCGGTAGAATGGAGAAGTTGAGATGTCATTCATAAAATTAAATGTGGGAATGTCGTTTTCAGGACCAACCATTGGAATTAGTCCAGATTTTAGAGAATTTATAAATGTTATAAATAAAAAAAGATATATCAGAAAAAGCAGGATTGATAATATACATTTTCCTTTTGCAGGTCAAAGTACTATGTCATGGGAACTTAGAGGTGATTACAAGCATGGTTTTTATGCCTTCTCTTCGATAGCATTCGAAGGAGAATTTGGACCAAATCCAGATGTATTTATGCTTTTTTCAAAGAATGATAATCTGATAGAATTTAATAGTAAAGAGCATTCGTTAAATGATGATGATTTAACAGTGGTTAAACTAAAGAAAAATATCTTTAAAAATAACAAGTATGAATATGGAATTGAAAAAGAGCTTAATTATTATTCTAATAGTGAATCAGAGTATGATATTCGTCCGTTCATTATTGTTGTATTTGGCGAAGATTCATTAGGATTTGCTACTATTACATTGATAAACAAAAGTTCAAGTACGGCAAATTCAAATGGATTTATTGGGGGAACAATGTCAGGAACGGGAGTAAACCCTTTTCAACCTCAGGCAAGAAAATTAGTGTGGCCAACTGGCAAAGATCTATTACGTACATTGAAGGAACCTCAAACTGGTCGTTCTTTTAGGTTAGATAAAGAACAGGTTGATAATATTTTAAATTTGAAAAGGTATTTTGTTAATTTATTGGAACCGAACATTGCTAAAGTGTTGAAAGAGGAATATATAACGGAGTAAAACATTTTAGACATTAAAAAACGAAAGGGAAGGAAACAGTTTCTTTCCTTTTTTGGCTTAAAATATTAAGTAAAACAAGATTAAAACGAACGTTTGTGATATAATATTATTAAATAATTCGCAAAAGAGGTTGAGAGATGAAGCTGTTAGTTGTCGGTTCGGGTGGTCGTGAACATGCGATTGCTAAGAAATTGCTTGAGTCAAAAGACGTTGAAAAAGTCTTTGTGGCTCCTGGAAATGACGGGATGACCTTAGATGGACTTGATTTGGTAAACATCTCTATTTCCGAACATTCTAAGTTGATTGACTTCGCAAAGGTCAACGATATTGCTTGGACCTTCATCGGTCCAGATGATGCCCTGGCTGCAGGTATCGTGGATGACTTTAATCAAGCTGGGCTCAAAGCCTTTGGCCCGACCAAAGCTGCAGCGGAGCTAGAGTGGTCTAAGGATTTTGCTAAGGAAATCATGGTCAAATACGACGTTCCGACAGCAGCCTATGGCACATTTTCGGATTTCGAGGCAGCTAAGGCTTATATCGAAGAGAAAGGCGCTCCAATCGTTGTTAAGGCGGATGGATTGGCGCTTGGGAAAGGTGTTGTCGTAGCTGAAACGGTTGAGCAAGCGGTCGAAGCCGCTCATGGTATGCTCTTGGACAATAAATTTGGTGACTCGGGTGCGCGTGTGGTCATCGAGGAGTTCCTTGATGGGGAAGAGTTCTCTCTCTTTGCCTTTGTCAATGGGGACAAGTTCTACACCATGCCAACAGCACAGGACCACAAACGTGCTTATGATGGCGACAAGGGTCCGAACACTGGTGGGATGGGTGCCTATGCGCCAGTTCCTCACTTGCCACAGAGCGTGGTTGATACGGCGGTTGACACCATTGTCAAGCCAGTCCTTGAAGGGATGATTAAAGAAGGTCGTCCGTATCTTGGTGTCCTTTACGCAGGGCTTATTTTGACTGCTGAGGGTCCGAAGGTTATAGAGTTTAACGCTCGCTTCGGAGATCCCGAAACTCAGATTATCCTGCCTCGCCTGACATCTGACTTTGCACAAGATATCACAGATATCCTCGATGGCAAGGAGCCAAACATCACGTGGACGGACAAGGGTGTGACTCTGGGTGTGGTTGTCGCATCCCAGGGCTACCCGCTAGACTATGAAAAAGGTGTTAAGCTTCCATCCAAGACCGAAGGCGACATTATCACCTACTATGCTGGAGCTAAGTTTGCGGAAAATAGCAGAGCGCTGCTCTCAAACGGTGGCCGTGTCTATATGCTCGTCACCACAGCAGATACCGTCAAAGAAGCCCAAGAAACCATCTACAAGGAACTCGACAAACAAAACACAGAAGGGCTCTTCTACCGAACAGATATCGGAAGCAAGGCAATTAAGTAAAGATATAAGAATAACGCGACGAAGTCGCCAGATACGATAATGGTCGTTTGACTTGCGAGCATTAGCGAGCTAATATAGAGCAATCACCGCCGTTGTGAAAGAACGATTGGATTGTAAGCCAATCGTTCGGGGAAATCGGAAGACCTTGGGCTTCCGATTTAGGCATGAGACACCTTTGGTGGCTGCTGCCGTCCCTCACAACCTAAGGTGATTGTTGAAAGGAAGAAAAGGAAAAATTATGATTAAACCAGTAATTTCCATCATCATGGGCTCAAAATCCGACTGGGCAACCATGCAAAAAACCGCCGAAGTCCTAGACCGTTTCGGTGTAGCCTACGAAAAGAAGGTTGTCTCTGCCCACCGTACACCTGATCTCATGTTCAGACATGCCGAAGAAGCACGTAGTCGTGGTATCAAGGTCATTATCGCAGGTGCAGGTGGCGCAGCTCATTTGCCAGGTATGGTTGCTGCTAAAACAACCCTTCCTGTCATCGGTGTACCCGTCAAATCGCGTGCCCTTAGTGGCGTGGACTCGCTCTACTCTATCGTACAGATGCCGGGTGGCGTGCCTGTCGCAACTATGGCTATCGGTGAAGCAGGAGCGACTAACGCTGCCCTCTTTGCCCTCCGTCTCCTGTCAGTAGAGGATCAGGCTATCGCGATAGCATTGGCAGATTTCGCAGAAGAGCAAGGAAAAATCGCAGAGGAGTCTACAAATGAGCTCATCTAAAACAATCGGAATTATCGGTGGCGGTCAGCTTGGTCAGATGATGGCCATTTCTGCTATCTATATGGGGCACAAGGTCATCGCGCTGGATCCTGCGGCGGATTGCCCAGCCTCTCGTGTGGCGGAGATCATCGTGGCACCTTATAACGATGTGAACGCCCTTCGCCAGTTGGCTGAGCGTTGCGATGTCCTTACCTATGAGTTTGAAAATGTCGATGCTGACGGTCTTGATGCTGTTATCAAGAATGGTCAGCTCCCTCAAGGGACAGACCTACTCCGCATTTCTCAAAATCGCATCTTTGAAAAGGACTTTCTCTCAAACAAGGCCCAAGTCACTGTGGCACCCTACAAGGTTGTGACTTCAAGCCAAGACTTGGCAGATATTGACCTATCGAAAAACTATGTCCTCAAGACTGCGACTGGTGGCTACGATGGGCATGGACAAAAGGTCATTCGCTCAGAAGCAGACTTGGAAGAAGCCTATGCGCTAGCCGACTCAGCAGACTGCGTCTTGGAAGAATTTGTCAACTTCGACCTTGAAATCTCCATTATCGTGTCTGGTAATGGCAAGGACGTGACGGTTTTCCCAGTTCAGGAAAATATCCACCGCAACAATATCCTGTCTAAGACCATTGTGCCAGCCCGCATTCCAGCAAGCTTAGCCGACAAGGCTAAAGCTATGGCAGTGCGAATCGCAGACCAGCTCAATTTGTCTGGAACACTTTGTGTGGAAATGTTTGCGACAGCTGACGACATTATCGTCAATGAGATTGCTCCGCGACCACACAACTCTGGGCATTATTCTATCGAAGCCTGCGACTTCTCGCAGTTTGACACCCATATCTTGGGTGTTCTCGGATCACCATTACCAGCAATTAAACTGCATGCCCCAGCCCTTATGCTCAACGTTCTCGGCCAGCATGTTGAGGCCGCTGAAAACTATGTCACAGAAAATCCAAGCGCCCACCTCCACATGTATGGTAAAATAGAAGCGAAACACAACCGCAAAATGGGGCATGTGACTTTGTTTAGTGATGTGCCGGATAGTGTGGATGAGTTTGGTGAAGGGATTGATTTTTGAAATGGCAGAAGAATTTGATGAATTGCTAGATGATGAAATAACGACCGTAACACTGACTTATACGGACGATTTGATTGTTCCAGAGATTGCGGATAGAGAGGGGATTCATATTTTAGAGAGAGCTGGTAATCAGCTGGTCTTAGAATATTCTTGTTCTGTGAAGGAAGTAAAGGATTATCTGAGTAGTTACGGCCTGCCTAGAAATCCTGAGAGAATTTCATTTGAATTTTCTATACATGAAGACTCAGAAAATGATAATCTTTAAAGCTAAATGGAGACCAGTTTATGATTCAAATCATCGTAAACGCTTTTGTGGAGGAAGGAAAAGAAATCGCCGTTGTAGAAGTGCTTTTTGCCAGCGCTGACCATGAAAAAGTAAAAGCCAAATATCAGGAATTAAAGATCCAATATCCAGACAATTATCTGGCTATCTATGATTTGCCATTGGATACAGATCTAAGTAGCTTACCGCACTATCCGTCGGTAGCTATAAGCAAGGAGGAGTTTAATTAGCCTATGAAAACTATTGGTCTAATTGGTGGTATGAGTTGGGAAAGCACCACATCTTACTACCAAATCATCAACGAAACCATCAAAAAAGAGCTGGGTGGCTTGCATTCAGCTAAGATTCTACTTTATAGTGTTGATTTTGCAGAGATTGAGCATTATCAAGCAGTCGGAGACTGGGAGAAAAGCGGTCAACTTTTGACAGATATTGCTCAGCGCTTGGAGCAAGCAGGTGCGGATTTCATCGTTATTTGTACCAACACCATGCACAAGGTTGCTCCGCAGATACAAGGAAAGATTACGATTCCAATCTTGCATATTGCACAAGCAACTGCGCAGGCCTTGTTGACTAACGGCATTCAAAAAGTCGGCCTCCTAGGGACCAAGTACACCATGACTCAAGATTTTTACAAGGAAAAATTAATAGAGTCTGGGTTAGAAGTGCTGATTCCAGACCAAGCTGGAATTACAGAGGTCAATCGAATCATTTATGACGAACTTTGCCTAGGGAACATCAAAGAAAGCTCAAAGCAGACTTATCTTGCCGTTATAGATGATTTGAAAAAAGCAGGCGCTGAAGCTGTTATCTTGGGGTGTACCGAGATTGGCCTCCTCGTCAAGCAATCCGACACCGACCTGCCTCTCTACGACACAACAGTGATTCATGCAGAGAAAGCGGCGGAGTGGGCGGTAAATAAGTGACCATAGAAGTCAAGCACAACCATAGATTAGGGCATGTAACTTTGTTTAGTGATGCGCCGGATAGTGTGGTTGAGTTTGGGGAAAGGATTGATTTTTAAAATGATAGAAGAATTCGATGATATATTTGAAGATGATATTACTACTCTGACATTTACTTATGCGGATGATGTAGTCATTCCAGAAATTCCGGATGCAGAAGGGATTCATGTTGTAGAGAGAACAAATAATCAACTAGTTATAGAGCATACCCGCGATGATGATGAGGTCTATGATTATATAAAGAGTTGCGGATTAACAAATCGCCCTATAAAACTTTCGATTGAATTTTTTGCTTACGAAGATCCTGAGGAAGAAGAAAATTTTTAGAATTTAATGGAGAAAATCTATGATTCAACTCATCATCAACGCATTTGTTGAAAAAGAGAAGACAGGAGCAGTTGTTGAAGCATTGTTTGCTAGTAGTGACCACGAAAAAGTGAAGGCCAAATATGAAGAGCTAGTTGCTCAATATCCTGAAAACTATTTAGCAATTTATGATTTACCATTGGATACCGATCTCAATGAATTATCTCACTACCCATCCGTGTTTATTGGGAAAGAGGAGTTTGAGTAGTAAGACAGGACATAAATTATAAGATTTGCTGTTTTATCTTTGCTAGGAAATCTATTACTTTTGAAAGGGTGTTAGTAGTTAAAATGAAGTATGTAACATACAAATTAGCTAGTGATGGAAGTTATGATAATGAAAAAAGAAAAATTACTGGAAATAAAAAGAAGTTGGTTGAAGCTGTATATTATTCATTAAGGAAAAGGTTGGTATTTCGAGGGATAGATAAAAAAACATATAAGGACTTTAATGACTTTATTTTTATTGGAGGTGAAAAAGCAAGATTTAATTTATTTAAGGGTTTAGAAAATGATTTGGGTTATAATACTCTGGAAGAGTGGAATGAAAATGAATACGAAAATTTTAAACTAATATTAAAACATTTAAAAGAAAATTTTGAAAATTTTGCCACTTATGGTATATCTGGCGATATTTCTACTGTAATTGAGAAGATAAAAAGTTATAAAGCTACATACAATTACTCTTATTATGATATGTATTTAAAAGTACTAAGTATTTTACATATTGTACAAGATAAAGCTCCTTTTCAATCGAAAATTCCTTGTGTATCAACATCTAGAAGTAAAGATATTGCACAGGAAATATTTTCTGAAAAAGATGATATTTCATATATAATAGTTGCTTTTACAAATAAGTCCCCAGAATGTATGTATCTCGAAACAAAAAAGATTAAACGATTTTGTGATGAGATTGGAATTGAAGGTTTTAAAGATAAGTATAAAGAGGTAATATTTTTAGATTGTATTTTTCCACATAATATTTTAGGGTTGATTGAAAAAAGTTGTTCAGGCGAAGAAGTATTTATAGTAAATCCTAATTTATTGGAAATGATAGATAAAGCAGACTCTTTTGATGCTATAATAAAGAAATTAGAAAATAGTGGAGTAGAAATTAATCAAGAAGCATTTTATCAAAAGCTAAAAGAAAGTAGTTTATATAAAAAATATATATTTCAGGAAGAACGTAGAAGATTGATTGAAGATATTGCGGGAGAAAATGAGTAAAAAGTATTTCTTGACTATAGCAATCATAATTATTATAGCAATCATAATTTTGTTTTGTATTGATACCCAAGATTTTGTTTTAAAAATATTTAGATTAAATATGGAATTTTGGTCAAGTCTGATCAGTACTATAATTGGTGCTATAATTGGTGCAGTTGTGACTATTTTAGGTATTAATTTGACATTGACTGAGCAAAAAAAACAATCAAAAATTGATTTATTTAATAGTCATAGACCTTACTTAAGGTATCGTATTTCGCTAGGTGTTTACCCATATCGAATTATTGACCAGAGGCAAAGGACGGCAGTTTTGGACTATGAAATCTGTAACTTTGGTAGTTCTGATAAACATTGTGTGATTTTTCCCCTAGATGTAGAGAATGTAGGTTTGGGACTTGCTTTCATTACGGATGTAAAAGCAGAAATTGATGGAAAAATAGTAGACGAGGACAAAACATTTAGAGAAAAGATCATCAATAAAGGCGAAAACAGTGTGTTCTATATTAAAGTTCAAGGGGTGAGTCATGGAGAACTAAAAAATTTGAAACTTAAAATCACACATAAGTCATTCTTTGGAGAATTTGAAACGGAGACAATCTCAATTGCGAAAAGGGAAGATGGTGAACTTCAATGCTTTAATAGAGAATTTAAAGAAGGGACAGATTCCTATAAAGAATTGGAAAAATATTTTGAAAAAAAGAATATAAATAAAGATAATGATATAGAAAAATATAGGACTGCTACAGAAAAAGCTTTAGAAGAAGGATATATTGTAAAAGAATTAATTAAGGAGAACTAACTATGATCAACCGTTACTCTCGCCCTGAGATGGCGAACATTTGGACTGAAGAAAATAAATACCGTGCTTGGCTTGAGGTGGAAATCTTAGCTGACGAGGCATGGGCTGAGTTGGGGGAAATCCCTAAGGAAGATGTGGCTTTGATTCGCGAGAAAGCGGACTTTGACATCGACCGAATTTTGGAGATTGAGCAGGAGACGCGTCACGATGTGGTAGCTTTCACGCGTGCGGTTTCTGAGACTCTTGGTGAGGAGCGCAAGTGGGTTCACTATGGTTTGACTTCTACCGACGTGGTGGATACTGCCTACGGTTACCTCTACAAGCAGGCCAACGACATCATCCGTCGTGACCTTGAAAACTTCACAAACATCATCGCTGATAAGGCTAAGGAGAACAAGTTCACCATCATGATGGGTCGTACTCACGGGGTGCACGCTGAGCCTACAACTTTTGGTCTTAAATTGGCAACTTGGTACAGCGAAATGAAGCGTAATATCGAGCGTTTCGAGCATGCGGCTGCTGGTGTAGAAGCTGGTAAGATCTCTGGTGCGGTTGGGAACTTTGCCAACATTCCACCATTTGTAGAGAAATACGTCTGCGACAAGCTTGGTATCCGTGCCCAAGAAATCTCTACACAGGTTCTTCCTCGTGACCTTCATGCTGAGTACTTTGCAGTTCTTGCCAGCATCGCAACTTCCATCGAGCGTATGGCAACGGAGATCCGTGGTCTTCAAAAATCAGAACAACGTGAAGTGGAAGAGTTCTTTGCTAAGGGGCAAAAAGGTTCATCTGCAATGCCTCACAAACGCAACCCAATCGGTTCTGAAAACATGACTGGTCTTGCGCGTGTTATCCGTGGACACATGGTGACAGCTTATGAAAATGTCGCTCTCTGGCACGAACGTGATATTTCCCACTCATCAGCTGAACGTATCATCACACCGGATACGACTATTTTGATCGACTACATGCTCAACCGTTTCGGAAACATCGTCAAGAACTTGACAGTCTTCCCAGAAAACATGATTCGCAACATGAATTCTACGTTTGGTCTTATCTTTAGCCAACGTGCTATGTTGACCTTGATTGAAAAAGGCATGACTCGTGAGCAAGCCTATG
>OBWU01000144.1_pt1 | contig 25378 bp, 25 predicted proteins | sample 1476551 | NCBI WGS metagenome assembly OBWU01 (sample SAMEA2580135, study PRJEB22360) | human gut metagenome | biome: human gut; feature: human-associated habitat; material: faeces | place: Denmark | collected 2008/2010
AGATGCGTGATCTGATCCTTCAACTCAGCAAAAGTTCGATTTATTCAACAAAGCCCCATAATACCTATAACCGGTTCATACTCAGTTATCTGTCTTATTTGTTGCAATAAATGCTCAGTAACCCATTCAGGTAATCCAGATACCGGCTTTAGCAAAGAAGAATAACCGTATTTATTTTTCATAACACCACCCTCTTATTGATAATAAAAAGGCAGCTTACACGGCTGCCTTTTTGAATCCTTCATGGGGATGATATATATCCAAAAAAACATTCAGCGTGGATTCAATTTTTGCCTCCATGCCAGATGAATAGCATATTCAATAACTCTGGCATTTGAGATCCCTTCTCTCACAGATAGGTGATGCCTCTAATTAGTTGAATCTGATGTATAATGCGGGCTTTTGAGGTTCTTTCATGGCCAGCGTTAACATTCATTGTCCTCGTTGTCAGTCTGCACAGGTCTACCGCCATGGTCAGAACCCTAAAGGCCATGACAGATTTCGCTGCCGTGACTGCCACCGCGTTTTTCAGCTCACTTACACTTATGAGGCCCGTAAGCCGGGCATTAAAGAGCTGATCACTGAAATGGCCTTCAATGGCACCGGGGTTCGCGATACCGCCAGGACACTGAAAATTGGCATTAACACCGTCATCCGGACTTTAAAAAACTCACGCCAAAGCGAATAACGTCTTCGCCCGTTGCTCATGCTGATGTGGCGCTTATCTGCGAACTTGATGAGCAATGGAGTTTCGTTGGCAGTAAAGCCCGGCAACACTGGCTCTGGTACGCGTATAACACCAAAACAGGGAGTGTACTGGCCTACACTTTTGGTCCCCGTACCGATGAAACCTGCCGGGAACTACTGGCACTGCTTACGCCATTCAACATCGGCATGATCACCAGCGACGACTGGGGCAGCTATGGCCGGGAGGTGCCGAAGGATAAGCATCTGACCGGAAAAATATTCACCCAACGGATTGAGCGCAATAACCTGACGCTGCGCACCCGCATTAAGCGCTTGGCTCGTAAAACAATCTGCTTCTCGCGTTCAGTAGAGATCCACGAAAAAGTCATCGGGACGTTTATTGAAAAACACATGTTCTACTAATTGGAAGCATCACCTGCCAGTTTAATACCCATCAGAAAGATCAATTAGGGGCATTGATTAACCATATCAATGCATTATCAAAACTGATCAACAAGAAAATCCAGTAATGAGCATTAACCATAATACAGTTGGCGACCAGCTTATCGGCAGCGCGGTTAACGCCATTAATCATACCTGCATTGATAGTGAACTGTTAAAACTATCGCAGCAGGAGCGTGCATTTGAGTTGGCTGGCGAACAAATGCAAAAGGTGCGTGATTTCATCGCGTCACCGGGTAACATCCTGGGCGCAATGAGCACCAAACACGGTGAAATTGCTGAGCAGGTAGAAGTTGGCGTGCGCAATGCTCACCAGGCAATAGAAGAAAGGGTTCAGGATGCCTCTGATCTTAGCGCCACGTTTGACGGAGTGGGTCGAACCGCTCCGGCGGATTATATGATAGATGGCGTTGACGTGGAGTCAAAGTTTATCAACGGAGTTAATAATAACCTGAACCATGTCCTTCAGCACATGGAAACCTATCCCAATTTTACCCAGGGAGAATCCTTTTACCATATCCCCAAAGACTCCTGGCAAACGATTCAGAATGTTATTGATGGGAAGCCGGTGGAGGGCTTGAGCGAAAAAACAATACAGGCTATCAGGGATAAAGTTGCAGAAATTGAAAGTACAACGGGAAGATCCTTTAATGATGTCGTGCGTCCTGGAGTTTCTGATTACAAAGATGTTCAGTGGGGAAAAATTGACGAAACGCTTGATAAACATGATCAGGAATTAGCGGAACAGAACGAGGCAAAAAAAGCAGAAATTATTGACAATCACCAACCCTCCCTAAGTGAAGGCATGCGTGCAACCGCAATGGGAGCCGCTTTCGGTGGAACCTTTGCTCTTGTAACAGGTATATATAGCAAATACCGTGATGGTAAAAATATATTTCGTGGAGATTTCAACAGACAGGACTGGCAGGATGTCAGCTTACATACATTGAAAGGTGCCGCTATTGGCGGTTTATCCGCCGGAGCAATTTATACCCTGACCAATTATGCCTCTCTGGGAGCACCGTTCGCCAGCGCGCTGGTCACTGCCGCTAAAGGTGTAAGCAATCTTGCTCTCTCCTATCAGCGCGGTGAGATTAATGCTGATGAATTTACCGATCTTGGCCTTATCATCTGCGCGGAATCGGCCATCGTTGGCGCAATGTCTGTCGCAGGTCAGGCAATCATCCCTGTGCCTGTTTTGGGGGCATTGGTTGGTTCTATCTCAGGGAAGTTTATGGTTACCGTAGCTAAAAATCTGGACAGTAAAGCACGCCAAGTGCTGGCGAAAAAAAATGGAGCAATTTACATGTCGCTTAAGTGAGATTGAGCAGAAAGCACTCAACCGAATTTTGAACGAGTTCGCGGCGCTGGGTGAGCTTACCGCAGCTGCATTTAGCGTGGAAAACAATCGCCGGTTGCTGGAAGCAAGCATCACGCTTGCCCAGGCCCACGGTGTTGAAGAGGTGAAGATAATCAAAAATGCGGATGATCTTGACACATTTATGATGGCGTAGCACTCTAATAAAAATTACAGCAAGGATAAAACCACAATGCTACAGATAATTGGTGCGTTAATTTTACTGATAATCGGTTTTGTTATTATAAAAGCGTTGTTTAAGGCATCTCTCAATATTCTAGGTGTGATATTAGGATTGGGTGCATTGATTGTTGCAGGCCCACCTTTATTGGCGGGCTATATTGTAGAGCGCGTAACCTATGCGCTTCACTCACGTTGGCTGCTGGGTGTACCTCTTGCCATAGCAGGAATGGTGATTAGCTTTATGTGGGGACTTGATGGTAAACATATTGCCTACGAAGCTTATTCATTTGATTCAATGAAGTTTATTTTAACCGCTGCATTTGCCAGTGGCCTGCTTGCAGTACCTATACAAACCAAGGCTATTCTACAAAACGGGCTTATACCAGCCGATATCAATGCCAAACTTAAAGAGTATTATTGCTGTTTTTATGCGTCTTACTTTTTGATGGCCTGCTCTGCGGCTACACCGTTTATAGCCTGGCAATATAATATCTCATCTTCACTGATGTGGTGGACAGGATTGCTATACTGGATAGCAGCCTTACTGACACAGTTCTATGCGGCAAACCAAATTCAGGAACTCAAGAAGTTAACTAATGCCATCAATACAGGGTTAAATGAGCAAAAAGCGATCAATAACAAACTTTGGCTGACGGAACTAAAAGAAGGAAGTAACCTCTCAGCAGAATTCGTAGAGACTATCTATCTCAAGTTGGTCTCACAGCATATTTTTCAGGGCGATACTCGAGAGCAGGATCTGGCTGGTGAAAACTGGCTTTTAAATGATGCCTGGTATGAAAGAAAGATGGCTGAATTTAATGAGCAGTTAAACAGTAAAATAGTACACTCATCAGATGAGCTAAGAAGCCTTTTTGGTAATAGGCTGAATTTACCCTCTGCTGCGAATGATGATCTCCTGAACCGTTATCTTGATGGTGGGAACTATTATTCTTTTTCGGATGGTCGAAAATTTGTCTCGTTTCACTATGTCGACGAGCTTTGTACCTGCACTTCATGCGGTTTGAGCGAGATTAAAAACGCAAAACACCAAGGCGGTGGTGGGAGCCAGGAATGGTATTGCTCTGATATTTGCCGGGAAACGGAAAAACTCTGCATTGAAATTCACAAGCGACCACAGGCTGAATTTATTTCCAGTGCAGCAACAAACGGTCTGATTCTCATGACACTCCCGGAGGCCTGGAATACTAACGAAAAAATGTTTGCACTGGGAGGACAAGGACATGGTTTTGCAGCCGAACGGGGAAATCATCTTACTGACAAAATCCAACTAAAAGATGCACATATTCTCGGTGATGATAATGCGAAAAATGGTGCAGACAGGCTGGTTAACGGTTCAGAGATTCAGACCAAATACTGTGCAACCGCTGCACGTAGCGTCGGTGCTGGTTTTGACGGACAAAACGGTAATTATCGCTATTATGACAGTAACGGAAACCCAATGCAGTTAGAGGTTCCGAAAGACCAGTATTCGAAAGCGCTTGAAACGATGGAGAATAAAATTCGCGATGGCAAAGTCCCCGGCGTTACCGATCCTGCAGAAGCCACAAAACTTGTACGTCAGGGACACCTGACTTATAGCCAGGCACAAAACATTACTAAGTTTGGCACGTTCGAATCTATCACTTACGACATTGCGGAAGGATCTATCATCAGCCTCGCAGCTGGAGGTATCAGCTTCGGTCTGACAGCTTCTATTTTCTACCTCAATACCGGCGATCGTAAGGCTGCGTTGCAAACGGCAGCAATACAGGCAGGTAAAACATTTACCCGCACACTGACAGTTTATGTGACGGTACAGCAATTACACCGTATCAGTGCCGTTCAGGGGTTACTTAAAAATATTGATTTTGCCGCTGCCAGCCCGACAGTTCGTAATGCGCTTCAACAGGGAGTCGGAGCTAACAATCTCAACACACTTAACAAGATGATGCGTGGCACACTGGTTACTTCTTTCGCACTGGTCGCCGTGACCACTGGTCCGGATATGATCAAAATGGTGCGAGGTCGTATTTCTGGAGCACAGTTTATAAAAAATCTGGCAGTTACTTCATCTGGTGTGGCTGGGGGTGCAATTGGTTCTATTGCTGGCGGAATGATGCTTAGTCCATTAGGTCCTTTCGGTGCTTTAGCAGGACGCGCAGCTGGTGGCTTGTTAGGCGGTATGATTGCCACAGCTATTTCCAAAAAAATAGCGGGTGCACTGGTTGAAGACGACCGAGTAAAAGTGCTGGCTCTCATCCAGGAACAGGTTACATGGCTTGCAACAAGTTTCATGCTTACAGAACACGAACTTGAAAACCTGAACGCGAATCTGGCAAGAGTAATTGACCAAAAAACCCTGGAGGTTATCTTCGCCGCAAAAGAGCAAGACCGAGCAACGGCCAATATGCTGATTAAACCACTTGTAGTAAGTGTGGTTAAGCAACGACCGGTCCTGAGCTATGAACAATCGCAAATCTGCGAATTGGTCGATCAGCTTGATACATCGGTTTCATTATCTGCTGTTGCATAATGAAAGGTATAAATTCATTACCATCGTGATATGGTGCTTCAGACGAAGCAAACTTAAATACCATTAACCCCATGATACTATTGTAAAATCCAAAAAAACAATGGTAATCATCATAATGAACTGGTTCGAACAGACTTGCGGAAGAGTTTGGAGAATTAACAAATAAGGGGGCATTTGCCCCCTTCATCTTTATTTCAGTCGTTTATCTGCATCATCAACAACTTTCTCACCGTCCTCCTTAGCAAATGCGCCTTTTTGCGCATCCGGAAGAATATCCAGTACCACTTTGGAAGGACGGCACAGACGTGTTCCCAATGGTGTCACCACAATCGGGCGGTTAATCAGGATCGGATACAGAAGCATAAAATCGATTAACTGATCGTCAGTAAACTTATCTTCCGCAAGCCCCAGTTCTTCATAAGGTTCAACATTTTTACGCAATAGTGCCCGTACCGTTATCCCCATATCTGCAATGAGTTTGAGCACCTCATCGCGTGAAGGTGGATTTTCAAGGTAAAGAATAACGTTCGGTTCAGTACCGCTGTTGCGGATCATCTCCAGCGTATTACGAGACATGCCGCAGGCTGGGTTGTTGAATCGCCACAGGTTTAACAGACACCTCAGAGTCATTTAAGATGACTTAAAGAGAGGTGCCCATTAGCGGTAAGCGTTATCCCGAAGAGTTTAAAATTGAAGCGGTAAAACAGGTTGTTGATCGCGGCCATTCTGTTTCCAGCGTGGCAACACGTCTCGGTATCACCACCCACAGTCTTTATGCCTGGATAAAGGCATATGGCCCGGATTCCTCAACCAATAAAGTACAGTCAGACGCTCAGGCTGAGATCCGACGCCTCCAGAAAGAGCTGAAGGGGGTTACCGACGAACGGGACATATTAAAAAAGCCGCGGCGTACTTCGCAAAGCTGTCCGACTGAGGTACGCCTTTATCCGTGACAACACCCATTGCTGGCCTGTCCGACTGCTTTGTCGGGTGCTGGATGTGCATCCGAGTGGTTTTTACGCCTGGCTTCAGCAGCCGGATTCACGGCGGCATCATGCTGACCTGAGGCTGACGGGGCTGATAAAGCAGTTCTGGCTGGAGTCGGGTTGCGTTTATGGTTATCGCAAGATCCACCTCGACCTGCGGGATACCGGACAACAGTGCGGAGTTAATCGTGTCTGGCGACTGATGAAGCGTGCCGGGATAAGGGCTCAGGTCGGGTACCGTAGCCCACGGGCACGTAAGGGTGAAACCAGCATCGTGACGCCCAACAGGCTCCAGCGGCAGTTCAACCCGGAAGCACCAGATGAGCGTTGGGTAACGGACATCACCTACATCCGGACTCACGAAGGCTGGCTGTATCTGGCTGTGGTTGTTGACCTGTTCTCGCGCAAAGTTATTGGCTGGTCAATGCAGCCCCGGATGACAAAGGATATTGTCCTGAATGCACTTCTGATGGCCGTGTGGCGACGTAATCCTCAAAAGCAGGTGCTGGTTCATTCTGATCAAGGCAGTCAGTACACAAGCTATGAGTGGCAGTCGTTCCTGAAATCACACGGGCTGGAGGGCAGTATGAGCCGTCGCGGTAACTGTCATGACAACGCAGTCGCAGAAAGTTTTTTCCAGCTACTGAAACGTGAACGGATAAAGAAAAAGATCTACGGAACGCGAGAAGAAGCTCGCGGTGATATTTTTGATTACATCGAAATGTTTTATAACAGTAAGCGTCGGCATGGTTCGAGTGATCATATTGGATTTGCCCCTATATTTCCAGACACCTGTTATCACTTAACCCATTACTGGCCCGCTGCCGCAGATATTCCCGTGGCGAGCGATAACCCAGCGCACTATGCGGATGCCATTCGTTATAATGCTCGAACGCCTCTGCAAGGTTCTTTGCTGCCGTTAACCCGTCTGGTTTGGGCATGATACTTATGTAGTCACGCTTTATCGTTTTCACGAAGCTCTCTGCTATTCCGTTACTCTCCGGACTCCGCACTGCCGTGTTCTTCGGTTCAAGTCCCAACATCCTGGCGAACTGACGTGTTTCATTCGCCCGGTAGCATGAACCATTATCCGTCAGCCACTCCACTGGAGACGCCGGAAGCTCGCTGCCAAAGCGGCGTTCCACTGCTCCCGGCATGACGTCCTGTACTGTTTCACTGTCGAAGCCACCCGTTGTGACCGCCCAGTGCAGTGCCTCACGGTCACAGCAGTCCAGCGCGAACGTGACCCGCAGTTTTTCTCCGTTATCACAGCGGAACTCAAACCCGTCAGAGCACCATCGCTGATTACTTTCTTTCACAGCCACTCTGCCGGTATGTGCCCGTTTCGATGGCGGTACAGCGGGTTTTCGCTCAAGCAACAGCGCATTCTGGCGCATGATCCGGTAAACACGTTTGGCATTGATCGCAGGCATACCATCAAGTTCTGTTTGTCTGCGAAGCAGCGCCCATACCCGACGATAACCATATGTGGGCAGCTCTCCGATAACATGGTGTATACGGCGAAGCACATCCGTATCATCCGTGTGACGGCTGCGGCGGCCGTCCTTCCAGTCATCGGTTCGTCTGAGAATGACGTGCAACTGCGCACGCGACACCCGGAGACAACGGCTGACGAAGCTTACTCCCCATCCCCGGGCAATAAGGGCGCGTGCGCTATCCACTTTTTTGCTCGCCCATATTCAACGGCTTCTTTAAGGAGTTCATTTTCCATCGTTTTTTTGCCGAGCAGGCGCTGGAGTTCTTTAATCTGCTTCATGGCGGCAGCAAGTTCAGAGGCAGGAACGACCTGTTCTCCGGCAGCCACAGCAGTAAGACTTCCCTCCTGGTATTGCTTACGCCAGAGAAATAGCTGGCTGGCTGCCACACCATGTTGCCGGGCAACAAGGGAGACCGTCATTCCCGGTTCAAAGCTCTGCTGAACGATAGCGATCTTTTCTTGTGTAGTACGCCGTCTGCGTTTCTCCGGCCCTAAGACATCAATCATCTGTTCTCCAATGACTAGTCTAAAAACTAGTATTAAGACTATCACTTATTTAAGTGATATTGGTTGTCTGGAGATTCAGGGGGCCAGTCTACATATGCCACCAACTGAATACGAAAACCAATATTATCAGCGGTTCGGAAGTGTCTAGATTATCTGTGGCGATTCATCTGGTACTAAGCAGTAAGTCCTTCACCGGCATCCGTTTCAAAGCTCCACGCCCGCCAGACCATTCGACCTTCAGAGTCACAAACGACCAGGCGGAAGTGGCTACCCTGGTCGTCTTCAATGGAGACGTTCTGGTACGCCGACACGATGACCTCAGCCTGCCTGTGGGTAAATGGACTGGACGGTAGTGGGATATCGTCAGTGTTGAGAATCGTCATCTCCTGATAAGCGTCATACAACAAAATGCCCCGCTCAGTGAGCAGGGCATCAGTGGGTTAAGTGTGTCGCGATGAGTTGCAGTATTTGCTCCATGAGCGCCTTGATTGGCCGGAGGGATAAAACAGAGGCGGCTCTGGCTCAGAAAACACCGGGCTACAGGGCCCGGTGGCACTTATGGATGATACCACTGAACCTCACGGCACATTGAAGGTATGTTCACACTGCGTGCAGCCATATTCATCAAATACCGTCCCGTCCAGCTTTTCACCGGCAACCGCTCCCGCTACTGCTCCAGCGCAGGCCCCCGACAGAAAACCGATTAGTCCTCCCGCCAGTGTGCCGACAACCGGGACCGCTGAACCAATCAACGCACCGGCCGTCGCCCCTTCAAGACCGGCAAGCCCCCCGGCAATTGCCCCGGTCACCCCTCCTGTTTTTTTACCCATATGGCGCATCTGGATGTTTTGCGAATCGCAATTCGGACACTGCATTTCTTTTCTCCCTTGTTACTGGCAATAAAGCCGCCTGAATAAACAGGTGGGCCGTGTATAAAAACGGCCCTGATACCGGAACAGGGAATGTGGCGATGGCAACGCCGGAACGGGGGAAACATGCACGCGGGTATTTTGCAGGGCAGTTCACCGGGGAGACGGAACAAGGGGAGCGGCAGGGCATCAGAACCCCGTTTTTTCTTATCAGGCACATTAACCTCCGTGAGTGAAATAACGAAACGGCAGCATTTCTGCTGCCATTCTCACACAGGTAATATAGGTCTGAAATTTTTTTGAATGCAGTTATCGGTCTACATTATCGTCGCAATTTGCTTTTTTTCCGCGCGATGCTCTCACTCACCACCATAGGTTTTACGGTAATGGTCATTAATCAACGTTTCCAGCATATCGCTGATACGAACCCCGCTGCGTTCAGCCATAAAATCCAGACGCATTTTGGTTTCGTTCTTCAGGTACGTATTGAGTGCTTTTTTATCGGTACGGGATTGACGCAGTTTATGCTGGTTCCAGGCTTTATTCAGATTCAGCAGGAATAAACGCTTTGTGTCCGGTGCGTCATCCCATAAATCCAGGGCGGCACGTAGTGCCAAGTTGCGCTCGGAATGACTCAGTGGCGTGAGCCAGGTCGTTAATCCGGGTGTGGATAAACTCATATAGAGTCCACCGATATTATCGGCTTTCTCCTGCTGAACTTTTTGCAGGTTGTTCCAGGCCCATAATACAGCATCTTCTTCATTCGGCAGCCATTTTAACGGTAGCGGTTTGCTGTATATGATTTTCCACCGGTCTTTCAGTTTTTCCATCACCTGTTTCTTAAGGTGATTCACAGGAGGTGTGGAAACGTAAATGTTGTCAAAGAAGGCGATGAGAATATGCATTCTCTCCTGATGACTTGCCGGAGATAAACTCAGATTTATTCGCTGATACCAGTTTTTCCCGAATTCAGCATTTGCTGGTGGGCCAATGCCAAACTCATAATCCCCGGCCTTACAGAGATACGCCCATAGCCAGAACGTGGCCCGCTCATTCTGACGAAGCCAGTCAAAACAATCCAGTGGAAGAACATTTTCATCACGGGCTGTCTCCATTTCAGACAGCAGTCTTGCCTGCTGGTTTTTATCCGGGATGGCCCGATTAATTAGCTGGTTTAACGCCTGTCGGCAGCTTTCTGCATCCTGCCTGGGAACATTGCTGGTGTTAATTTTGTTGCTGGCATTCAACCATCCGGCATAAAACACGCAAACTCTAAGGTCCCGACTCGTTATGAGACCTCTCCTGCCATCATCATAATTTACAGCCATTATCAATACCCCATAAACTAAACTACACAGTAGTGGTTTTTGTGGTGATTATCGTGGTTATACAGTAGCATGATAATGGTTTCATCGTCACTAAAAAATACATCTGGTAGTCATCGTGAAGTGATATACCGGTTTGAGTGGGTTGGTTAAGAGTTTTACTACGGTATTATCATTGTTGTTTTTAATGTTTTCACTCTTTCCTGTCTCTGTTTTTGTGCCTTTTTCATGCTTATATGGCTCTCTGCAGACTCACCTTATCCTCCTGTTCGTCTTCCTACACGCTATCGTCTCACCTCCATCAGTGACGTCTGTTTTGACTCGGGGCGTATTGACGGCATCACACAGGGTTCACCCTTCGTATTTATAATTTGTGGCTCAGTAGCAGGAGTAAGAGCTTCTTTGGAGCAGGGTATTAACAGGTTGAGCTCATGTGATGTCTCGGTTTTTTATTAGGCTTGCTGAAGAGATAATTCCAGAGTGAATGTACATCGCTTTTATCGCGTGTGGCCACCGTCTGGTGCCGCTGGCTCTGGTATTACTTTCAGGTGTGGTGTGTTGGATTGGTATTAATATATTAAAGAAGAGATTATTACCTTAGTGGGTTATTATCTTAAAGATTAACTTCAAAGGTTACTTAAGGTTAAGAGGTAAATAATGCTGTTCAGTCGATATACTGTCTGAGAGAAGATGTCACTACTCGATAATGATTACCTATGTTGAAAGATGCTAAATCAGTGAACAGTTTTAACCGTGGGAGTAAATTGTGATAACTGTAACTGAATCGGGAATTTATCATTGCGGGAAGTCATATATCCTTGTGATGGAAATGACATTGTCAGAGTGTCAGACGGCATTGAGAGGGTGACGGTTATTCGGGCTGGATTATTACAAAAGCGAAATGTGTAAAGATTATAAATTCGAGAATAACGACGTGATAACAGACTGCCGTTTATTCGATATCTGTGGTAGTGAGGGATTGTCAAAGCATTAATGCGTTAACAGGCAATCATCAGACTGAGAGATATTGTCACTGGTGCATAAGTCTTCATTAAGCAGGTTATGGCTGTTAACCTGCACTAAGTATCGGGTGAGCATTATTAGCGCTATTCACCAGGCGTAACGTTCTTTTACCATCGCTGGCGCTGACAGGTAATAGCGTCACCAGTTATTACGATTCGCTTTGTGCTTACCCATGATGTGCGTATCCGGGCATGGTTTACGTCAGTGAACTATCCTGCAGGGACGGTAACCTTTATCTGGAGTAATAGCCCGGGCTGATTCTCCTGACTTAATTAATCCGCTAAAGGGAATGCCTGTAGTGAATTATTAAAAATGGTTGGCGGGTATCTTTACGAAGAATAAATAACGCACTGAGTTTGCTTTATTGGCTAAAACGCGGAGCCTTATGATTATGTATGTCTCTGAGGCTTCCTGTAAGGCTATAACCGTATTGAATAACACAGTAGTGAAAAGCTGTGAATAAATAGATATTTTGAACCTGATGCGTTACAGCGCGTTTAAACGGATGGTGTTTGCTAAAGCGTTTCGTATTGTTCGGGTAATTTACCTGGTACTGAATCAGCTAAGGACAAAATCATTTTATGAAAGCAAACGTAGAGTATGCATTCCATCATTTCGGTATACCGGTTCAGGACGGTGATACCGCAGGCAAGTTCAGTGCCAGTGCGGACTGTACACCACCGATAATTCGGGTAAGTTTCGGGTGCAGTGGCATCGTTTTACCGATGACTCACCCCTGCATCCGTTACTGGAAACCGTTCCATATGTGGCGTTTAAGGTCAACAGCCTTGCTGAGGCGATTGCGGGAGAAACAGTTATTCTGGGGCCTTATGAACCTATCGATGATTACCGGGTGGCGGTTATTGATGACTGCGGTGTACCGGTTGAATTGATTGAAACCACGCTCAGCGATGAGGAACTGTGGGCGCGTGCAGCATCCGGTCAGGGGAGCCTGCATCGCAAGTGAGATGCTCAGAGGGCCATCAGCTCCCCTGTCATCAGGATCAGCTCCCACTGACCCACGATGAAAAAGGGGTAATGACGACGGCTCGCTTTACCATACTGCACTGTAACCCTGTTCTTTCAGTCGATGACGGGTACGCTTCACATAAGTTGCGTCAATGAGCTCATCCGGTGGAAGATCGCGTGTGATATTAAAAATTGTCGCCAGTGCTGCATCCGAAAGGTTAAATATCCGCGGCAAAGAGTAGTAGTTCCCTGTTTTTTGCTCGTTAATATTATCAAATAGCTTCCTGAAGAAATCCGTCATTGAAGGCCTGCGGGCGGTTGATAATCGCCTCTGTCGCGTCATCTGCAAAGGTAATCTCCACATCTTCCATCCCAGTGAGCGAACGATACCGGCAATGTCAGGCCAGTATTTGAGATCGAAACGATTAAGTCGCTGCAATTCTGGCTTCAGGTACAACTGGTAATGACCGTTTCCCTCTCCGACATCATCGATAAATTCGGTGAGTTTATGCATGCGTTCGCAATGAAAGTGGCCGCTCTTATCTATCAACGCTGAGCGTCGTTCCAGAATTTCAGCCAGTTGCATGCTCAGGGCGCTAATATCGTCATTCAGGACTACAAGCTCCTGATGATCAGCCAGCAGTGTCGCAAAACGCTCATCGGTGCCAAAGCTACCGGCATGAATAATCTGCTCAATCAGTATCCAGAACTATTGCCTGGAGAGGTTACTAGACTCTATCTCCCTGTACATCAGTGCCATCTCATCATGACGTTCAATCAGCCGATTAAAAACAGGTCAGGTTGAAGGCCAGGATGGCGGAACGGTCTTTTGCCAGTTGTGAATTTTCTCTTCCAACAGTGCCAGCGCAATAGCGGCGCCTTCATCAACGTTAATAATCATCGATATTTCCTCTGGTTTTCATCTTCTTATTGCCATTATTCACGAATGTCCCTTATGTGTCGGTAACGGGAGGGGCGTTTTTATACAGCTTTCGGGGGACTTCGTTGTTTCTGACGTATTCCCGCGAGACTGTGAGCTGCACCCGTGGAGTCGTTACTGTACGAACGCCAGAAAGTACTTTTTTACAGCACCGGTAATGGTTATGAACGATAACCCACCGGAGTCCATTTCAATGAGTTACACCTACCACCCTTACTGGCAGCAACGTATTGCTGATACGTTCAATTGCGCACTTAACGCTTACACCCGTGTACTGGCTCTGCGCGTTGACCTCCGTCTGCCGGATACGCCAGCGGCCACTGATGCTGCTGTTATCTCCCGCTTCACCGATGCGCTGAAAGCCCGCATTGCTGCCCTTCAGGCGCGTCAACGTCGCGAGGGCAAACGCGTCTGGCCGACCACGCTGCGTTTTATCTGGGTACGTGAATTTGGCGAAATCAAAGGGAAGAAGCATTACCACATGGTGCTGTTACTGAACCGGGATACGTGGTGCGGACCGGGGGATTACAACGACCCGGACACGCTTGCCGGAATGATTAAGCAGGCCTGGTGCAGCGCCCTGCAGGTGGATGCTGAGGCTCACGCCGTACTGGCCCGCTTTCCGAAAAGCCCGGTGTCCTGGCTGGAGCGTGGGAACCCTGCACAGCTGCATCAGGCACTGGCGCAGGCCGCTTATCTTGCCAAACGTGAAACCAAAGTCACCGATGATGGCGAGCGTAACTTCGGCTGCAGCCGGGGCTGAGCACCTTCCTCGCACACATTCAGCCGGCCTGATGCGATGGGTCGGTAATTTTTTACAGGCAACCCCTATCCTCTGAGGAGAACCGGCATGTCCATGATTCAACGACACCGGACGTCTCCCGTCATTCATTTTCAGAGGGAGACATTCCATGACCACAGCCATTAACCCCATTATTTGCGCAGAAGACCCACTTATCGACATGGTATACATCACCACATACACCGGTATGACCGACAAGTGGTTCTACAAGCTTATTCAGAATGGCGAATTCCCGAAACCCATCAAACTGGGACGGAGTTCCCGTTGGTATAAAAGCGAAGTAGAAAGCTGGATGCAACAGCGTATTGCAGACTCGCGGGGAGCCTGAATATAAAAACCTCGGCCACCGGGAATTGTCATTCCCGTAAAGCGGCTAGCTGCATACCACTCCGCTGGTAGTGCGAACGTTGCAAACGGCGCTATTGCGGCGAGAAACCCTGCCCCATTTGCAGCCGAAACCCCTGAACCACTAGTTCCAGTCATCCATAATCAACCTGTAACCCGCCTTTCTCCACACAGACAGCCATCTCGTTCCGGGACGGTACCTGCCTGCATGTCGTATGGCGGTAAGGAATCAGTCCGATGAATTTAAAGACCGCTACCAGTGAGGAACAGCACGCCGGAATTCGTATGCTGAAATGCTACCTCACCAGCGACCACCGTGGGCATTTTGTGACGACCAGTGAAGCAGATAACATGCCAGGACAGGTATGGGGCTGCGTATCCTGTGGCTGTCGACTCATCTTCCATACCGGCACATACACTGACTCACCTTGGTTCGAACATGACCAGACGACAGTAGCTGCCAGTACGCTGATGAGATGCGCGCATATTGATCCGGCAGTGAAGGCGGAGGAACGCAGCAGAATATTACGCAGTCTTTTCAACAAACCGGACTCCCCGGTAATGTCGCTGGCCTAGTACTGCGTCTGGTGCGGTGAGCATTACAACGGGGAAAAGTTCTGTACTGCCTGCGGGACCGGTATTTACAGCATTGAGGAAGCCTGCTGGCAGAATAATTACACCTGAATAGCCCTGCTTGTTGGCGAGATGCCCAGCTGCAACTCCACATGATCCGCTACATTAGCGACCATGATTTTAACATGAGGATAATGCACTGAAGTAGCAATACCCTAGCAAGGGTAAGTTGCTACATTTCTAAATTCCATTAGTCATTTATCTGGACGGCGCGCTCAAACCGGACTAGATACTCGATTTGAGCGCGGTGAAACGTGCTCCGGGTGTTTGCGCTGGAGTGCTGCAACGACACCTTCTTCGGTTCTGATGACGGAGACGACAGTGCGGCAGTCATGGATTGGGATACTCGCGCATTTGCTTGCTATCGAAATGGCTTTACCTTTTCTTCAACGTTAAGATTGTCTTCAATGTAAGTAATGCTGCACACGTCTACCGGAAAGACTATGTGTCTGAGCATACCGGCGAAGGTAGGACATTAATGTGCTGTTGGAAATGTATGCAAAAACAAGCAGCAGATAATACATTTAACCAAGGAAATAGGTATGGCATCCACATTAGGTTGGCTTGATCACGATGCAAACGCACAGTCCAAAACGTTAAATATTCTTGCGCTCTTTCAACAAAAAGAGAGCCGAGATGAACTAGGTATCGGCACTATCAGAGACAGTTTTGCTGAACAACTATTTCCAGGAACCAGCACCATTCAGACCCGTTTACGCTACATGCTTTTTGTTCCATGGATCTATCAGCGTCTCGAAAATAAACGCATATCCGCTGCAAACTTTGGTTCCCAGGCCGACCGGGACGAACGTGCCTTAATTATCCCCCTCTCCCGGCTCGAAGAAGATTCGGCCGGTACATTTGGTAAAAACTCACGCGAAAAGCTTAAACGCCTACCCAGCTCCGTTTACTGGTCCGGGCTGCGGCGCTGGGGTATTCACGAGATGTCGTGCTCGCAGGAAGAATATCATCGGCGTGTGGATGAACTGTATCGCGCGCGCGCGGAAAGTAGCGAACGGGGATACCAGGAAAAAAATCAGGGCGATATGGGCGACACAAGCGCGAATAAATCATCCCAGAGCTGGCACTCCAGCCTGCCTGCGCCACCGCCCAACTTTCCTGATGAGGCAACATTTGCCCTGACGTGCCAGGAAGCCAGTTTTCTTCGCGATCGTATTCAATGTTCATGCAAAGGCAGCCTGCTAGCCTGGCTGACCCTGCATAGCGAACCGGCAAAGGTCAGCGCACCATGGGAACATCCGGATTACGCGAAATTCCCGGACGATCTCAAGGAACTGTTGACTCACGCGCGACTTTTTTCTTATACGATGCACGGCGCAGCCCTGCTTTATAACTATTTGCTTGCCAAAGAACGAGCAGATAACGGCCTTCAGTCTCAACACCATGACAACTTTGTCGCCTGGTTTACCGCACTCCCCCGCCAGGACATCAAGACCTGGTCGCTCGACCGCATGTGGGGACTGACCGCCAGGCCGGACTATAGTATTAGTCTGAAGACCCGCCGCTTTGTGGAACAGTGGATTGCCCTTATCCGACAATCCTCCGGGACATTACTCACCAGTAAAGAAGCCTGTACACTCATCCGAGCCCGCGAAATAGCGCTCAAAGGCCCGCGGTCACGCTTTAAAAACAGACGCGCACTGGAGCAATGGAGTGGATATGCCGGAACCCTGCGGCTGGTCTATCGCTGGCATAACGTCCAGATAATACTTAACGATCTGGCGCAGGGGCTCAGGAGAGAAGAATGCTAAACCCCAGCAATCGCAGCTTATATACTTCGGCACTGACGTCTCCACCCGGTATGGTGTTTGACGAAGCCATCGCCACCAGTTTCTCACTCGACCCGGCATTTTTACTGCAAGCACCGGTCTATTTGGCGTTCACAGCGACTGATAGCAACCGCGCTGAGGATCCGCTGTCCATTTTTGAAGCCATTCGTCGTTATTCCGAACGTATCACGGTGTACGTCCAAAAAGGGCGTATTCAGGTCCCCGCAAAGCTCAAACCCAACCCCTTATTCGGCCTGCTTGAAGAGATGATTGTTGAATCAAAAGCCAAAGGCCACGGAGTCTTTCACCCCAAAATCTGGGCGATTCGTTTTATCAATCCTGAAACAGACGAAGCAATGTACCGGCTAGTCGTACTGAGCCGAAATTTAACTACCGATTCATCCTGGGATCTCTCTTTGCAACTGGACGGCTACCCCGCAAAACGTAAGCAAAGTGCCAATAAAGCGCTGGTGTATTTATTCTCCGTACTGCCCAAACGGGCGATGGGAAAAATGGCGAAACATCGCCGGACGCAAGCGCAGCGCTTCTCAGATGAACTGTTGTATGTGGAATGGGAATGCCCAGCTGGCTTTGATGAAGCCGCGTTTTTCCTGCCCGGAGAAGGATACGACTGGCAGCCACCCGAAGCGGATCGTGCGGTGGTTATCTCACCGTTTTGCACCGATGAGGCACTGCAACACATCGTGAAGCATTGCCAGCAAGCCGATGCTCTGATTTCGCGCCCGGAAACTCTGCTTACCTTGAGTGAAGAGACGCGCAGCCTTTTCACGCGTCAGCTTCACCTTGACGATGCCGCTGAAGAGCAGGCATCCGACGGGAGTACCCCTGATGACATCATCGCCTCCGGCCTGCATGCCAAAGCGTATCTGTTTGAAAATGGCCGAGACAGCGAGCTGGTTCTGGGTTCCGCCAATGCCACCAGCGCAGCGCTACTGGGGAAAACAAATTGCGAAATTTTAGTCTCGCTCAAGGGTAAGAAAAAACACACAGGCACCATTGATGACCTTCTGAGCAGCGATGGAATAGAAAGCTATCTGCAAGATTTCGACCCTGCCCAGCCGTTTGAACCCGATGTCCTGCGTGTAGAAGCCGGGTCCCACGTTGAACAGGCACGTGCGTTGCTCGCCGAAGCCGAATTGACTCTTCACTGTCACCCCGGTGGAAACGACCAAAGCTGGGCATTGTGGCTTGTCGGTGAAATTCCTGAGCTACCGGGTATCGTGCAGGCAACTGCGTGGCCCGTGACGGTATCAGACGGACTTGGCTGTAGCCTGCTGGACCCGGCCGATGGGAATAAAAGAGCACTCGGTGAGTTTTCAGTCCCGGCAATTACCGGGCTGACAGCGTTTTCCCTTAAAACATCGCACCCGGATGTATCGGTCAGATTTGTCCTCAATCTGCCGATTGATACCTTACCCCCCGATCGCCATGCAATGATTTTACAAAGCAGCATGCAGAAACAGGATTTTCTGCGTTATCTGTTGATGTTGATAGGCGAGGCGGGACAGCAATCCTTCTTTGCCGAAAACGCCTTTGGCGATGGCCGTTTCTTTACAGGGCTTGCCAGTGGCGAAGAATTTGCCGTGCTGGAAGAGCTGACGCGTATCTATAGCCGTGAGCCTGAACGCTTAAAAGATATCGCCGCGCTGATTGGCAATATGCGCAAAGGACAAAGCGACATGATTCCGCAAGATTTTCTTGCTTTATGGGCCGTATTTGAATCAGCCATGGGAGGACGAAATGGCCGATAAGCACCCCAGTATTATCGCCCCGCTCACGGGATTGAAAGATTTTCAGCAACGCACCGTAAATTATGTTTTTCAACAATTTTACGGTGATAAACAGCAAAATCGCTTTCTGGTAGCCGATGAAGTGGGTCTGGGTAAAACGATGGTTGCCCGCGGCATCATTGCCAAAGCCATCGAACATTTACAGGATAAAGTTGACCGTATCGACATCATTTATATCTGTTCAAATGCGGCTATCGCTGCGCAGAATATCAAGCGCCTGAATGTCAGCAATGAGACGCAATTTTCGCATTCAACCCGCCTGACACTCCTGCCAAAACAGGTACGGTCTCTGCGCAAAAACAGAATCAATTTTATCAGTCTAACGCCGAATACCGCCCTCGATCATACCCGCAGTCGTGGCGGCCATAAAGAAGAGCGCGCGATCCTGTATCGCATTTTGTACGATTTACCGCTGGCTAAAGGCGCGCGTCGTGAACGTTTACGCATGGGTATGCTTAACCTGCTTCAGGCAACAGCAAACCGGCCAGGCTGGTGTTCCGCGGTTGACCAGCTTTCTGTCGACGACATTGACAGGGAACTGGCAAAAGATTTTCGCCGCCAGGTTCTGGACGATACCGAACTGTACGCTCAACTCAAAGAAGGTTGTGAATGTTTTGCCGATAATGACGAGGACGGCGAAACGCACGATTCTGAACTGCGTTACGCCCTGATCGGCAAACTCAGAAGCAAACTGGCTTCCGTGTGCTTATCTGCGCTGGAACCCGATCTGGTTATCCTTGATGAATTTCAGCGGTTTAAAGCCTTACTCGACGGTGACGATGAAGCCGCACTGCTGGCCAAAGCGCTCTTTGAGCAGCCCGACGTGCGCGTGCTCTTGCTCTCAGCGACCCCGTATAAAATGTTCACCCTCGATCAGGAAAGCGAAGAAGATAACCACTACGCCGACTTTATCCGCACATTGCAGTTTTTGTATAACGATGACAGTCAAATCAAAGATATTCAGCAGTACTTGCTCGATCACCGTACCGCATTGCACGCCTCAGAAAACGCAGCGGAGACAAAAAAAGCACTGGAGCACGCTTTATTACAGGTAATGTGCCGTACCGAACGGGTAACGATGACTCAAAAACTGGATGCGATGACGAAGGAAGTCTCACAACCAGCTATGATTACGCCCGCCGATCTTTATCACGCAGCGGCGGTTGATGGCGTCGCCATGGAAGTACAAGCCCGCGATGTCCTCGAATACTGGAAATCGATGCCTTATCTTTTCAATTTCCTGAAAAATTACGAATTACGTACCCGTATGGATAAGGCACTGGAATCACCTTCAGATGCATTGCGTAAACTCGTCAAATCAGCAAAACCGCAGTTGCTGACAAAGGCAAAACTGGAGCGCTACCAGCCACTGGATGCCGCCAACCCACGTATGCGGATGCTGTTTGAAGACACGCTGGATAAAGGCATGTGGCAGCTTTTATGGATGCCTCCTTCGCTGCCTTATATGACACCAGACGGGGTATATGCCAACAAAGGCAACTTTACCAAAACGCTGGTTTTTTCCGCCTGGAGTGCAGTGCCCAATGCGATTGCCACTGTCTGCTCTTATGAAGCCGAACGACGCATGATTGGCGCCGCTCCCAAAATTCTGCACAGCCAGTTCAAGAAAAAAGTAAAACCGCTGCTCAACTTTGCGAAATCATCAAAAGATGGCCGCCTCAGCGGAATGCCTGTTATCGCCTGGATGTTACCCTCACCGACGCTCGCCCGGCATATCGATCCGCTTGAAATTGCCCTCCAAAACACCGGCGAGCCGCTGAGCGTGAAGGCCGTAAGAGCGATTGCAACGGCGAAATGTGAAACACTTATTGAGACACTGGGCAATGGCGGCCCGGGGACTCGTGCGGACGAACGTTGGTACTGGGCAGCCCTGGCGTTACTGGATGCACAAACTGAAACGCCAGCCTGGTGGCAGGGCGAACATTACTGGTACACCGGGCCATCCCAAAATGAGCCCGCGGAAAACTTCCAGGAACATATCGACCAGTTTGCCGGGGTGGCAAATGGTAGCATCACCCTCGGCCCACGCCCAGATGATTTGGCTGAGGTCCTCTGTGACTTCGCGCTTGCCAGCCCCGGTACATGTGCCCTGCGGGCTCTCAGCCGTATAGACACAGGACTGAGAATCGATTCGGCAGAGATGTTGTCAGCCGCAGCGAAAATAGCCTCTGGATTTCGTTCGCTCTACAACCTAGCAGAGAGCATTTCGCTTCTACGCGGCATCGGGGACGATACTTACTGGCGGCTGACACTGCGTTATGGCATTGATGGCAACATTCAGGCCATACTGGATGAGTATGTCCATACGCTGCTGGAGTCGATGGGGTTACAGCATGAGCCAGCCGGGGCGCAGCTGGCGGCTATTGCGTCCCGTATTCAGGCTGTGGTTTCACTGCGTACCACACAATTGAACATTGATGAGTTCAAAACGAACGGGGGCAATTATACCTGGAGCGATTTATATACACGTTGTCGCTTTGCTTTACGCTACGGTCAGTTGAGAGACGACACGGATCAAGCCGTCGCACATGCTGAATCGGTAAAAGATGCGTTTAACTCCCCCTTCCACCCCTTTGTATTGGCTTCCACCTCAATCGGGCAAGAGGGGCTCGATTTTCACACCTGGTGTCATGCGGTGATGCACTGGAATCTACCGTCAAACCCGGTCGATCTAGAACAGCGTGAAGGACGAGTACACCGTTATAAGGGTCATGCGGTAAGGAAGAACATTGCTGAGTATTATGGTTTGAGTGCACTTCATTCGCTGGCAGAAAGTACAGACCCATGGACACAGCTCTTCGCACTTGCGGCAAGTCAACGCAAAGCAGGACAGTCGGATCTAATTCCCTACTGGATTTTTGAAGAAGGAACCTCTCGCGTCGAGCGCCGGGTTCCCATACTGCCGTACAGCAAAGAGAGCATTAAGTTTAAGCGGCTCAAACGAGAACTTGCACTCTACCGTATTGTCTTCGGTCAGCCGCGCCAGGAAGATTTGCTGTTCGGCCTGAAACACAGTGGCGATGAGTCTTTAACGGATATGGCACAGTGGCTTATCTCTCTTGAACCACCGAAGTGTGATGTACCTTAGTGTTATAGCGTCTGCCTCTAGTGTTACGTGCTGGTCACCACCTGACGTAGCCAATGGATTTTGTCATGGATGGAACGGCCAGTGGCCGTCGGATTAAATATTTGACTTGTGTTGATGTTTTCACGAATGAGACAAGCAGTTACTAACTCGCTAGAATATACCCATCAGTTCACGTTAAAACTTCAGATAAATGATTGGTCAAAACATCCATACTACAATCGTATCCTCGACTTACGATCTGCTTAAGGAAACCGACTCAGCCCTTTTGAGATTGTGTGACCAGGCTAGCTCGCTGGTGCTAATCGTAAACTCAGTTGTACAAGGCATATTGCCTTCTCATCTGTCAGAAGAGATAACGTTGCTCGAGCTATCTGAAGAGCTATGTGAACACTTGCTTCCGCTATCACGTGGCGATCGATCCCGTAGGGCACCAGATATCCTCGCTAAAATGCTAAATTGCATAGCGTCTGAAGTAGTATGGATTGACAGGATTCAAGTTCTATTTGAGCCATCTCTAGAACTAGATCCTTTGCGCCAGCTACAAGAGCTAGCGCGTATCAAACCTATCATCGCTATTTGGCCAGGGCAGCTTACAGAACAATTTTTAACCTTTTCAGTTCCGGGAAGGGCCGATTATCAATCTTACACAGCGAATGAGCTGGCAAATCTGCCGATCATTCATTTTGTTGAGCAGAGGGAATATAAATGAAAAAGTACGGAGAGCTCATTCAATTTGAGCCCGTCACAACTATCATCAAACTCAAGGAGTCTGCTGAACAGCACAAAGCTCAGCAGTTGGTGGCATCTTATGTTATCTCGGACAAGATGGCACTAAAACTGTCGGACATCATCATTCCCCAGTTGCAGTTTGAAGAATCAGTTGATAATAAATCTCTCTGGGTTGTCGGTAACTACGGCTCAGGTAAATCACACCTGATGTCAGTGATCTCGGCAGTTGCTGAGTTTCCAGAACTTGCAAAATATATTACTAACGACAAGGTTCGCCACGCTGCGGGCAAAATTGCCGGAAAATTTAAAGTCATTCGCTTTGAGGTCGGGGCTAGCAAAAAAGCCTTTGCTGATATCGTCACAGACAACCTGACCTCCAGCTTGGCGGAAATGGGTATTGATTACCAATTCCCCTCAATGGATGAAATCTCATCCAATCACAAACCTTACTTTGAAGAAATGATGGCGCTATTTCATCAACGCTATCCAGATCAAGGTTTGCTTTTGATTTGTGATGAAATCCTCGACTACCTGCGCTCACGTAACCAGCAACAACTACCATTGGATATTGCGATGATGCGCGTCATGGGAGAAGTAATTGATGGCACACGCTTCCGGTTTATTTGTGGCGTTCAGGAAGCCATTTTCGACAGCACTCAATTAGCTTTTGCTACGCAGGAAGTCAAACGCATTCGTGACCGTGCAGAGCAGGTATTGATCACACGTGACGATATCAAATATGTGGTCGCTGAACGTTTGCTCAAAAAAGATGCCCAGCAACTGCACTGGATCCATGAGTATCTGCAACAATTCACGTCTTGTTTTGATCGCATGAATGAACGACTCGACGAATTTGTTCGGATGTTTCCTGTTCATCCTGACTACATCAATACTTTCGAGCGAGTTCATGGTGCTGGCATCGAACAACGACAGGTATTGCGTAGCCTCTCGCGGCAGATGCAGGCTTTAATGGAGCAACAAGTCCCCCTTGATAAGCCGGGAGTATTCTCTTATGACACCTACTGGGATGAACTCAGAAGTGATCCCAGCGCCAAAACCAATCCTGATGTAGGTCAGGTCATTGATGTCGGTGAAACCCTGTTTACGCGTATTGATCAAGCCTATCCAACCGCAACTGAAATAGACTTTGCCAAACGCCTTGTAGCCGGTTTGGCAATCCATCGTTTGACTGTTGGCGATGTTTATAACGAGATGGGAGCCACTGCCGCTGAGCTGCGTGATTCACTCTGCCTCTATCTGCCAGGTATCGAGCAACTGCCTGGAGAAAAGAGTAAAAATCTGGAAACTCAGATCGTTGCTGTACTAACTAAGATTCGGAAAACAGTTAATGGTCAGTTCTTTTCAAAGAACAAGGCAAACGATCAGTTCTTTTTGGATTTGAAAAAGACTGAAGATTTTGATGCTTACATCGAAAACAAGGTTCCCTTACTTACGGATGATAGTCGTAACGGTGCCTATCGTGAAGCTATGCTGCAGATCCTGGAAGAAACTGATATGCAGCAACCAAATATTCAGATGTGGCAGCACGAGCTGAAATGGTTGGATCGCAATGTTAATCGTCCAGGTTGGATGTTCTTAGGCTCACCTAATGAGCGGGAAACAGCCAAGCCGCCGCTCGACTATTACATGTACTTTATACAGCCATACAACCCGCCAAAACAGAAAAAAGAGCACATCCGCAGCGATGAAGTGCTATTCATTCTGCAAAATGCTGACGGTGATTTTGATCGCAGCCTGAACTACTATGCAGCTGCTATCGATTTGCATATTTCTGCTACGGGTAACGCCAAGAATGTCTACAAACTTAAGGCAGATGGTTATCTGAGAGATATGCAAACTTGGTTAAAAAATCATTTCAAAGATGCCTACATTGCCCAATACAACGGGCAAAGTAAGCCAATAATGGACTGGCTCAAAGGCACCTCTGTTCGCAATATTTCTGGGCTCGGTGACAGTCAAATTGGCAGTCTTAAGGATATTTTTGAGTCAGTAGCCAGTCATATACTAGCTAATCACTTCGTTTCATTGGCACCCGAGTATCCCACTTTTAGTCAGTGGATCACCTATGAAAATATAGAAAGCGCCGCTAAAGATGCGTTAAGTGTTGTCTCCGGTGGAGCTGCGACCAAGCGAGCTAATGCCGTCCTTGACGCACTTGAATTACTGGATAGCGATAAAATTTCCCCGCTTCAATCACGCTATGCCCAAGCCGTTTTAGCTGTTTTGCAAAGCAAGCCACAAGGCCAGGTGGTCAATCAGGCAGAACTGCTGGAGGCCATCAATTCCCGACTATATTTTAAACCAGAAAGCTACCGTCTAGAACCGGAATGGCTGCTAGTCCTGATCGCCTGTTTGGTTTATAGCGGCGAGCTTGAATTAGTCGTGGTCGGCCATACCCTGACTGCCAGCGATGCCGTCAAATTCAAATCCATTGCATTTGATGTACTGAAAGATTTTAAACATATCCAAGCGCCCAAGGATTTTAATGTCACCGCATTAAAATCTCTTCTCGCTCTGTTGAACATGAATGAAGGTTTAGCTACCTCGATCCAGCAAGGTGATGAGAACATAGTACGTGAAATGTTAAAGCGTACCGAGGTGCTGATTAACGAGCTAGTCAAGGGGCATCAGAGTGTCAAGGATCGCTTACCGCTGTGGGGACAATCGGTTCTGGAAGAGGGTGAGGAACAGACGCTGTCAACCCAACTGTCCGAGCTGAAGAGTTTTTTGGAAACTATTCAGCGTGACCTGCCCCCAGAGTTAGATACAACCTTCAGTTAGTAATGTCGGTTGGTTTTT
>OBWU01000152.1_pt1 | contig 24532 bp, 22 predicted proteins | sample 1476551 | NCBI WGS metagenome assembly OBWU01 (sample SAMEA2580135, study PRJEB22360) | human gut metagenome | biome: human gut; feature: human-associated habitat; material: faeces | place: Denmark | collected 2008/2010
CAGGGTATCTATTTATTATAAATTGTTTTTAACATTTTGACAAGACCATACCCTGCTAGGAGTACTAATCTTCAGCGACAAAGCCATCATTTTCAATAAAGTGATGTTCTGTCATTCCTTGGTCTGTAAAGACAATTCCATGAAGGACACCACCATAAACAGCTCCTCCATCCATTCCAATCTTGCCATCTTCTGTAGTCCAAAGCTCAGCTGTACCTCGGTCTTGCTTTAACAAACCATAAACCGGTGTATGGCCAAAGATAATGATTTTTCCAGTATGATTTTCTGCTTCATGGAATGGTTTTCTAAGCCAAACTTTTTTATAATCTGTGGTTTCATGCCAGTCATCCAAGGTCAAATCAATACCTGCATGAACAAAGATATACTTGTCTGTCTCTACCACAAACGGCATTTGACGAATAAATTCGACCAAGTCTGCCGCTTCAGTAGCAACACGATTGGCATCCTCAACTCCATCAACTGGTGCATCCAAGGGACGACCTAGGATAGAGTTAATGGTTGTATCTCCACCATTGCGACGATAATGGTCATAGCTTTCTTCTGGGTTATCGAGCCATGTCAAAAACATATACTCGTGGTTCCCTGACAAACAGATAGCCCCTTGATTGTCCACCAAGTCCTTAACCATCTCTAGGACACGGCGACTATCTTCGCCACGGTCAATCAAGTCCCCTAGAAAGAGCAACTGGGTCTGACCATCCCATGTTTTGAGAAGGTCTTCTAGCATCCCAGCTTTTCCGTGAACATCTCCAATTACATAATAGTCTGTCATCTTATTTCTCCCTGTTTCTCAACAATTCTCTGGCTTGCGTCAGGGCTGCTTCCGTCACATCATCACCAGCCAACATCTTAGCAACTTCTTCCACTCGCTCTTCAACCGACAAGAGACGAACAGTCGAAACCGTTGAATGCTCATTGCTAATCTTCTCAATAAAGAATTGATAATCCGCAATCGCAATCACTTGTGGCAAATGGGAGATAGCTAGAACCTGACCATGTTGGCCAATCTTGTGAATCTTCTGCGCAATAGCTTGGGCAACACGTCCTGAAACTCCCGTATCCACCTCATCAAAGACAATACTTGTCTTGCCTTCTTTACGTGAAAAGGCAGACTTAATGGCTAGCATGAGACGAGATAATTCCCCGCCAGAAGCAACCTTGACCAATGGTTTAAAGTCTTCTCCAGGATTAGTTGAAATGTAAAACTCGACCGTTTCATTGCCCTCACGACTGAATTTGCCCTTGCTAAAACGAACCTGAAACTGGGCTTTTTCCATATAAAGATCTTGAAGCTCTTGTTTAATCTCAGATTCTAATTGCTGAGCCAAATCATGACGATCAGATGCAAGCTTACCTGCCAAGTCGACAAGATTGACTTCCAATTTCTTAAGCTCTGCTTCCATGTCCTCAGATGAAAGATTATTGCCTGTCAAGAGATTGTATTCTTCCGTAATCTTGGCAAAATAAAGCAAGACATCGTCTACAGTCCCACCATACTTACGGGTAATAGTATGAAGGAGATCCAAACGATTCTCAACCTGCATGAGACGATTACCATCAAAATCAAGGTCCTCTATAATAGCTTCCAAACGTTTGCTAATATCTTCTAAGACATAGTAGGTCTCAGATAGTGAGCTTGAAATTTCACGATATTCCGGGTCGTACTCTTCGACACTTTCCATATCATTCATGGCCGAACGAACATTGGCTAAACTTGAAAAGTCTTCATTGTCTAACATACTATAGGCATTGGTCAGCGTATCCGCAATGTTTTTATGGTTGAGGAGCTTCTCTCGCTCTTGGTTAAGAGCCAAGTCTTCCCCTGCTTGCAAATTAGCCGCCTCAATCTCTGCCATTTGAAATTCCAACATTTCAATACGTGCCTTGTGTTCCTGTTGGTTTTTCTTGACTTCCAGAACCTGCTTGCGCATTTTTCGATAGGCATCAAAACTCGTTTGATAGGTTTCTTTCAAGTTCCAAAAAGCTGCATCGCCAAATTCATCCAACATCTGAATATGCAGTTGAGGACGCATTAACTCCTCTTGGTCATGCTGACCATGAATATCCACCAGATGTTGCCCAATAGCACGCAAAACAGACAGATTAACCATCTGGCCATTTACACGGCTAATACTACGACCATTTTGCAAGATTTCCCGACGGATGATAATCTCATCACCCATTTCCAAACCTTGCTCATCAAAAATTTCCTGTAAAAGGCGACTATTCTCAACTGAGAAAAGTCCCTCAATCTCTGCCTTTGGCGCACCGTGACGAATAACATCTGTCGTCGCACGAGCTCCCAACATCATATTCATGGCATCAATGATAATCGACTTCCCTGCACCCGTTTCACCAGTCAGGACAGTCATTCCCTTTTCAAAATTGAGGGAAATAGCCTCAATAATGGCAAAGTTTTTTATCGAAATTTCAAGTAACATATAGACCTACCAATTTTTTACTTGTTCAAAGATTTCCTCAGCTAGACTTTCACTTCTGGCAATGACTAAAATCGAGCTATCATCAGCTAAACAGCTAAAAATCTTATCCGCAAAAGTCTCAATTAACTGAGCTTTTACAAAAGCTGTATTTCCTGGAATAACTTGGAGATTGATCATCTTATCCATCAATTCTGCCGATTCGATATTGTCTTCAGCCAGTTGCAAACTTTTTACGATTGATTTTGGCAATTCATAGACATAGGTGTTGTCTCTCAAAGGAATCTTGACAATACCCAGCTCTTTGATATCTCGGGATACCGTCGCTTGAGTGGCAGTGATACCTGCTTCTTTCAAATGTTCTACGATTTCTTCTTGCGTACCGATTTGATAATCTGTCACAAATCTTCTAATTTTTTCAAGTCTCTCTTTTTTATTCATTTTTAAATTGACTATGCGCCCTCTCTACTACTTCTTCAATTTCAGCAAGAACCTGATTACTTGCTGACTCTTCTTTTTTCAAATACGCTAAAAATTCAATATTTCCATGCCCACCTTGGATGGGAGAAAAGTCCAAACCAAGGACTGAAAAGCCTTCCTCTACTGCCATAGCTGTGACAGATTCAAGGACATGTTGATGGACCTTGGCTTCTCGAATAATTCCATTTTTCCCAATCTGCTCACGTCCTGCCTCAAACTGAGGCTTAACCAAAGCCACAACCTGACCTTGATCTGCCAAGACACGGTGCAAGGCTGGCAGAATCAGACTGAGGGAAATGAAACTCACATCAATACTGGCAAAGCTCGGTTCCTTTTCGAAATCAGTCTTTTCAGCATAGCGGAAATTGAATTGCTCCATACTGACAACCCGCGGGTCTTGGCGTAATTTCCAAGCCAACTGATTGGTGCCGACATCGACTGCAAAGACTAACTCAGCACCATTCTGTAACATGACGTCGGTAAAACCTCCAGTAGAGGCTCCAATATCAATCGTTGTAGCTCCTTCCACTGACAAATCAAAGACCTCCAAGGCCTTCTCCAATTTCAAGCCACCACGACTCACATACTTGAGTTTTTCACCCTTGAGTTTTAGCTCGGTGTCGTCTGAGATTTTCTCTCCTGGTTTATCAAACCGTTCTCCATTCAGGACTGCTACAACTAGACCAGCCATGACACCGCGCTTGGCCTGTTCTCGCGTTTCAAACAAGCCCTGTTTATAAGCTAGTACATCCACTCTTTCCTTAGCCATTGATTCTCAAACTTTCTACTACACTTACAATCGATTCTGTTTCAAAGGGAATCTGCTGGGCAATTTCTTCTAATTTGGCATTAGCTTGATCCAAGGTTTGGTTACAAAAGTCAATTGCCTCTTCCAAACCCAACAAGGCTGGATAGGTTGATTTTTCTGCCTGCAAATCCTTTTGTGGTGTCTTGCCGATTTCCTCAAAACTAGCTGTCACATCCAGCACATCATCTCTGACTTGAAATGCAAGCCCAATCAATTCACCAACAGTTTTCAGTTTTGCCTGCATTTCAGGAGCCAATTCAGCTATAATAGCAGCAGCTTGGAAGGGATAAGCTAGTAGTTTTCCAGTCTTATTAGCATGAATAGTCTGGAGTTCTTCCAAAGACAAATGCTGGTGTTCACCCTCCATGTCCAAAACCTGCCCTGCCACCATACCCAGACTACCTGAAGCAAGGGATAAGTTGGCAATCAAGTCTAGCTTAATCTGACTTGGCAAATCTGCCTGCGCTATCAAGGCATAAGGATCTAGAAACAAGGCATCTCCAGCCAAAATGGCCATAGCTTCACCGAATTTCTTATGGTTGGTCAAACGCCCTCGACGGTAATCATCATCATCCATGGCAGGAAGATCATCGTGAATCAAGCTCCCTGTATGAATCATTTCCAAAGCCGCAGCCACTTGAGCATGTGCTGGTCTAATAGTAACGTGCAAGGATTCCAGAACTTCTAACAGAAGAAAAGGCCGAATACGCTTGCCACCAGCATGAATGGAATAGAGAACAGACTCTCGCAAACTAGAGGCAAACTGCTGGTCTCCATAAAAGTCTTCCAAGGCAGACTCAACAAGAGCTAATTTTTCTTGCTTCTTCATTCAAAATCACTTTCTGTTCCGTCTTCTTGCATGACCTTAACCAAGGTATTTTCAGCCTTGTCCAAGGTCGCTTGGAGCTCTTTTGACAAGACCATACCCTTTTGAAAGGCAGCAATCGCATCTTCTAGAGCAATTTCACCATTTTCCAAACTTTGGACGATGGTCTCCAATTCTGCTAGATTTTCCTCAAATTTCTTTTGTTTTGACATCTTTAACCTCTAATTCTACTTGACCATCTCGCATCAAAAGCGTCACTTGGTCTTTTTTCTTCAACTTCTCAACCGAATCTACTACTGACCCTTCTTTTTTGACAATTGCATATCCACGCGCGACAATTCGACTGGTATCCAACATCAACAAGGCTTCTGAAAGTCGCTTCACTTCAGCAACCTTAGCATCATACACCAGAGCCATTTGGCTACGGAGGAGCTTGTCCAACTGACCTAACCGATCCTGATAGCGTTGGATTTTGGTAACAGGTGATAATTGGACTAGTTGATGCGTCCTTGCTTGCACAACTTGTTTACTATCAGAAATCCGTGTTCGCAAACTTTGTTTTAATCGCAGTTGCAGTTGGTCCAAGCGTTGCAAATAACCATCATACAAACGCTCTGGTTGTCTAAAGATGACTGACTGACTGCATTTTTTTAGAGCTTCTTTTTTTCTTGACAGGACATTCTGAACAGCCGTTGTCATCCGTTTTTCTTGATTTTGCAAATGGGTCAAGAGATCCAACTTAGTGACAGGTGTTGCTAGTTCAGCTGCAGCTGTTGGGGTCGCCGCCCGACGATCCGCTACAAAATCCGCTAAGGTCACATCTGTCTCATGACCAACACTAGAAATAACTGGCAAACGGGATTCAAAAATAGCCCGTACCACAATCTCTTCGTTAAAGGCCCAGAGATCCTCGATAGAACCCCCACCACGACCAATGATAAGCAAATCCAAATCCTCACGTTGATTGGCACGCGCAATATTTCGAGCAATTTCCTCCGCAGCTCCATCACCTTGAACCTTGGTCGGATAGAGAAGAATATCGACACCTGGGAACCGTCTAGTCACGGTTGTGATAATATCCTGAATAACGGCGCCACTGCGACTGGTTACTACACCAATTCTCTTAGCAAACTGAGGAAGAGGTTGCTTGAACCGTTCTTGAAAGAGACCTTCTTCCGTTAGTTTTTTCTTGAGTTGTTCAAACTGAATCGCAAGCGCACCAACTCCATCAGGTTCAGCCTTCTCAATGATGATAGAATAGCTCCCGCTCGGTTCATAAACCTGAACTCGCCCAATCACATTGATTTTCATCCCTTCTTCGAGGTTGAAGCCTAATTTCTGATATATCCCTGACCAGATGGTCGCTTGAATGACTGCGTGGTCATCTTTTAGGGAGAAATATTGGTGAGTAGGTCGTTTACGAAAGTTGGAAACTTGACCAGTTAAATAGACCCGTTCCAAGTAAGGGTCTTTATCGAATTTCATTTTCAGATACTTGGTCAAAGTTGTTATCGATAAATACTTTTCCATCTCCACCTACTATTCATTTTCTTGCTTTTCCATGGGTATTATTATACCAAAAATATGATTAAAAATCTCCTTTTGCATACCGAAACGAAAGGAAAAATAGAAAAAGGAGGCCAGGCCTCCTCATCTGATTATTTGCTATTACGAGCTTCTTCCAAAATCTTAGAAATCTTGGTTGTCAAAAGATCAATAGCGACTGTATTGCTGGCACCTTCAGGAATAATGATATCCGCATAACGCTTGGTCGGCTCGATGAACTGGTGATACATGGGTTTGACCACACCCAGATATTGGTCAATCACACTATCCAAACTACGGCCACGCTCTTCCATGTCCCGCTTAATCCGACGAATAATACGCACATCATCATCCGTATCCACAAAAATCTTGATATCCATCAAATCGCGCAGACGCTTGTCCTCCAAGACTAAAATTCCCTCAACGATAAAGACATCTTGAGGATCTTGACGATAGGTTTTGTTGCTCCGTGTATGTTCAGTATAGTCATAAGTCGGAATATCCACCGGACGCCCTGCCAACAACTCCTTAATTTGCTCGATCATCAGATCTGTATCAAAGGCAAAAGGATGGTCGTAGTTGGTTTTGACACGCTCTTCAAAGGTCAAATGAGATTGGTCCTTGTAGTATGAATCATGCTCAATCATGGCAATCTTCTCATCAAGAAAATGAGATAAAATGGCTTTTGAAACACTAGTCTTACCACCACCAGAACCACCTGTCACTCCGATAATGATTGGTCTATTTTGCATGCTATCCTCCGTTTTTTTATCCGTCGTCTATTCTATCACATTTTTAGCAAAATTTATAGTCTGATTTTGATAGACTATGGCTAACAATTCCATCCCCACACTCCAGTTTGACTAGCATAGAACTTTCCTTGGCTTGTAGAGATTGCCCCGTTTTTCTAGAATAGCTAGCAATTTGTCTCCCTCAAAGGCAGCCAATTCTTTGTCCGTTTGGTCTAGCTCGATAAAACGACCAAAGCGCACTTCTGTAGCTTGTTCTGGAGTTAGGAAAACTTTGACAAGGTCCCCCGTACCAATCTCAAGAGGATGGAGAAAGTCCAGCTGACCAGCCTCCACTTTTGCAGCAATTTCATTCAAAGTCAAGGCATCTTCTAACTGTAAACCTGCAGCACTGGTCCGTGTCAAATGGGACATATGGGCCGCGTAACCAAGCTTCTCTCCCAAGTCAACTGACAAGGTACGGATATAAGTTCCTTTACTGCATTTTACACGAAAAGTAAATCGTGCTAGATGACCCTCATAAGAAATCGGACTTGTTCGTTCAAATTGATAAATGGTCACCTGACGTTCTGGACGCTCCACTTCCTGACCTGCACGCGCATACTCATAGAGCTTGCGACCATTGACCTTGACAGCCGAGTACATAGGTGGAATCTGAGTAATAGGCCCAGTCAGACTAGCAATCGCTTCATCGACAAGCTTTTCATCCAAGGGCGACAAAACAGAAGTCTCTGCGACCACTTCCCCACTAGCATCCTCTGTCGTCGTTGAATAGCCCAGAGTAATTTCCCCCTCATAGACCTTGCCCTCATCCTGCATAAACTCAACCATGCGTGTCGCCTTGCCCACCGCAATCGGCAAAACACCTACTACATCTGGATCCAAGGTCCCACCATGACCGATTTTCTTTGTTCCCAAAATCTTACGCAGCTTAAAAACAGCGTCATGCGAGGTCATCCCCGCTTCTTTTTTTAAATTGATAATACCGTTCATGCTTGCTATCTGATTTCCTTTCTCATCATGTGGTTAATAAAATTTTTTTAATTCGTTCCAGTATCATTTAAACCATCCTCTCATGCCTTTAATTAGGCTATTGGCACCTTTTTAATATTTCTTTTAATGCAGTATCAATAATAAATCAATAGATAAATAATCTACTATTCACCTCTATTTCTCCAATTCTTTATGATAGTATAAATATAATGTATTAGTAATCCTACTAAAAATGCGAATAAAGGGCGTAATGATACCAAGCTTACACCCACAACAAGGAAGGCTGATAAAAAATAAATGATAAACGCCTCTAACTTAGAAGGTCTTCTCTCCTCTGGAAGCATGTCTAAATGTTCCTTCGTTATAGCTGAGCGATCATTGAATTGATAAAAGAAACGATATCTTGCAGATAAAGAATCAATATCTAAAAAGTCATACCCCCCAATATAATCAATTACGTAAAACATCAGTAAATTGTCAATTTCGTCAATATTTTCAGTATAGAGAGAAAAGTTTCTCTTTCCAGCAATTGCAATATTACTTGCAGCATAAACGGCAATCGGAATGCCATCTTTTGTGACAGGTAAAATATCTCCTTTACTACCTGAACCTACACACCTCATTTCATAGTTATTTAAATTGAATTGAAAAACTCCATGCCAGTATGCTTGTTCCCATAAATGTTCAAATCTTTTTTCTTCATAATAAATCAAATCCTTATTTAACCCTCTTGCGACTATTCTTTTCTTTTTAGAAATATATTCTGATTCTTTCAAGACAAGAATTTCTACATCTTTTGCATATAGACGATAACCTTCCTCTTCTTGAACGATTTCAATTCTTTCAGTCCAATGTTCATCATCAGGTAATTTTGACTGAAGGATAAATCCTTCTGAGTTTCCACGTAATTGTAATTGTATTTCCATGTTTTACCACCCTATTGATAAGCCCAATCCAAATGGTCCTAGTTTCATTTTTGCCTCTGCTTTTTAGTAACTGGACAATGATTAACAATCATGACAGGCTCCACACCTTCTCTCACTCGAACAACACTTCCAATCTGTAAAGCCATACGTTCTGACATCACTTTTCTTCTTCTAAATATTTCTGCGCTTCCTGTACATAGAAAAGCTCTGGATTTTCATGGGCGATGCTTTCAAACAAACTACGGGCACGATCTTCGTCTCCTTTTAGCTGAGCATTGAGAGCTCCGTAATATGAGAACTTGATTCGAGCTAGCTTATTTTCTGGTTCAGTTGTATCGAAGTAGTCGTTTGGTTCTTTATTATACACAATATCTTTTATGGTTTGGGCTTGTGCAACGAATTTAGCCTTACCACCTTTACAATCTGCAGCCTTGGACAATTGTTCCTCAATGAAAGCAATACCTTGCGCATCTTGAAGATGGATAGAAGATAGAAATTCATAATATAATTTCTTAAATTCAAATATTTTTCTATTTTTTTTAGAAATATTAGAAAGATTGATATTTGAATATTGACTAAGTGCTAATAAAAAATCTCCTCTGAGGTAAGATAATTCTCCTGTGATTAATTCAAAACTTACTTCATTGAATTTCTTATTAAACTTATTGGAATGACTAACACTGTGTTCAAAGAAAGATTGATATTTCTTAAAATCAATCAAAGTCTCCTTCCAATATAGAAGAACTTTCCATGTCAATAAACTTAAAAAGATGCCAATAACTATAAATAATACCGACAAAAATAACAGATAACGTACTGCAATAATATTTTGTTTAAACAATAAAAACAAACCCAAAATTGCTATATAAACTGCAACAACTACTAAATATGAAGATAATCGAATACAAATATTATAAAGAAATTTTACATCTTTATTTACTAATAATTTAATCAAGCTTTTCAATTTTATAAAAATCCTCCAAATAAAATTGTTTACTAAATTCTCTCAGTAAAAAATTTTCAAAATCATCTTCATCTTCAACTATTGTATACATTCCGTTGTTCACTATAAAATAGTCATTATTGATCATGTAATATCCATCTGGAAAGCTTGAAAAATCAATATCTCCTAGTTCCAATAGGTTGCTTTTGCTAAGTGTTAAATGCAAGCAAAGTGCTCCCTCCTTCATAAAGTCTTTAACAGAAAGAGTCGCATATCCTCTAAAAGCTTGTTTTTCTTTACTGAATGAATTTTGATTTTGAAGAGCCTTTTCTTTTATTAAAGGAGTTATCCTATATGAATTTGATATTTTAAAACCAGGGCTAGCTAATGGCTGGTCTTTATCATCAATAACTGCTAAATCATATCCTTTCTTTTGTATTGCACTTTCTACAGCTGATTTAAAATCATTCAGAACTGTCTGTGCCTCTTGGCTCGATGCAGAAAGCCTCAAGAATTCTTTAAAACCATAATTCTCATTAATGAAACTGACCTCTGTTAATTTTTGACGAATGTACTTAGCACCTACTTGGATAGTCATTCCATTATCCGATACTTCAAAAATACTAATATCTGAAACGTTACTTTCTATTTTTACGCTTTTAAGAGCGACATCATAATTCATTCCCCTAGAAGAATAAAACTCTTTTAATTGTTGAACTTTAGCATTATATCTAAAGTGGATTTGAATTCTACTTCCTACAAATGTAGAAAAAATCCCAATCAAAAATAGAATAAGTAACTTACGACTTAATTTTAGATTATAGTCTTCCTTTTGATAAATCCAATCTAAATACGGAAATAAAAGTAATGAAAAAATGAAACTCCAAAGGTCAATATCTTTTATAAAGTCAAAGGAAACGATCATTTTAAATCTTAGCAAAAACATCAGAAAAATTGCTAAAAAAATATTTCCAATCAATAGAAAAGCAATGATGCGTTTCGATTCATTTTTTGCTTTTCGCACATAAGATATCCCCACCAGAAGATTAGCCCAAAAACTAATTCCATAACCGAATATAGTTGGAATAAATCCAAAAATAGCAAAGAATAAATTATATCTTGAGTCAGTATCGCCCACGCCTTCAATATTTAAAAGACCATATAGGAGATTAAGAAAAAATACAACTAATGGTAAATAAGCAATATAAATTTCCGAGAATTTCAAAGATTTTTTCATAGGAACTCCTGTTTTTAAAGTAACCTCATTCGCCCTTCAGTGCTTCGAATTTCGCTTTCATAGTTGGATTTTTCCGGGTCAATTTTTTAACTGAAACATCTTCCAATTTGTTATTAGCGAGGCGGAGTTGGTTTTCAGATGTGGTTAGGAACTTTTTGACTTCCTCCATCCGTTTGATGGCCTTGTCGATTTCATCGATGGCTTTACCAAAATTGGTCGAAGCTGAGTTGTAGTTCTTGGCAAAAGCTACTTTGAAGGCATCCAAGTCTTCTTCAAAATGGGTAATATCGATATTTTGCTCCCGAACCAAGGCCAACTCTTGTTTGTATTTTAGGGAATTGAGCGCCGCATTTCGTAAGAGACCAATTAACTGGATAAAGAACTGAGGACGAACCACATACATCTTTTCATACTCGTGGCTGACATCAACAATCCCAGTGTTAAAGTAGTCATTGTCTGCCTCAAGCATGGTCACTAAAACTGCATATTCACAATTTTTCTCCCGACGGTCCTTGTCCAATTCCTTGTAAAAATCTGCATTCTTATGCTTCTTTTCTGTGCCGTCCGCTTCATTTTTCATTTCAAACATGATGGAAATAATTTCCACTCCATTTTCATCACATTCACGGAAGATAAAGTCTCCCTTAGATCCACGCGCAGAGACCTTGTTATCCTTCTCAAAGTAAGCATTTGGAAAGGCAAAACTACGAACCTTGTTAAACTCACTCTCTGCATACTGTTCCAAACTTTCCCCGATAGCTTTTGTGGATTGTTGAGCTTTGAAATTCTTATAAAATTCGACTTGTTCACTGGCTGCCTTAAGCTGGGCTTCGTAATTTTGCTTGAGGGAAGCTAGAGATAACTTATTTTCCTTTTCTTGCAAAAGGAGCTGGTTTTTGACCTGATCACGCTCTCTTTCTAAATCAGAGAGAGTCTTTTGCAGTTGGTTTTCATGCTCCAAATGCAAGGTGGCCAATTGGCTTTCCAAGGCCTGCACTTCCTTGTCCTTTGCTAATAAGGCCTCATGACTTGTCTGTTCAACTTCTTTCTTAGCTAACTCTTTCTCTGTATCAAAGTTTTGGATTTGACTCTGCAGTTGCGCAATTTCTTGATCCTTCTGAGCCAGTTTAGTCTGTTGCTCATTCATGGCCTTTTGCTCAGCTAAGGCCAGCTCCTGCTTCATGCGATCGTGCAATTCCTTATCAAACTCAGCCGTTCTCACTTGGGATAAGAGTTCGGCATACTGACTTTCATTTACTGTAAAGACTTCCCCACAGTTGGGACATTTGATTTCGTTCATAACTTTCCTCTTTCTAGACTTCTGTAACCATTATATCATGCTTGAGGGAAAATCAAAAACAGTGAGTCGAAACCCACTGTTTATATCTTTTACTTTAAATTTTTTCCAAGGCTAAGCGCAAATCTTCAATCAAATCCTCTACATTTTCAAGACCGATCGACAAGCGAATTTGGTTTGGTGTTACACCTGCTGCTTCTAGATCCTTTTCTGACAACTGACCGTGAGTGGTTGTCGCAGGATGGACAACAAGAGATTTGGCATCTGCCACGTTTGCAAGGTCAGAGAAGATTTCCAAATTATCAATCACCTTGCGAGCTTCTGCTTCTCCACCTTTGACATGGAAGGTAAAGATTGAACCAACACCTTTTGGCAAATATTTCTCAGCCAAGACATGGTAAGGACTGTCAGCTAGTTTTGGATAGTTGACTTTTTCTACCTTAGGATGATTGACAAGGAAATCAACAATTTTCTCTGCATTTTGCACATGGCGTTCTACACGAAGAGAGAGGGTTTCAAGCCCTTGGAGCAAGAGAAAGGCATTAAATGGCGACAAGGCAGCACCTGTATCACGAAGCAATTGAACACGAACAGCGATAATAAAGGCTGCTGCACCAACATCCCGAGTATAGCTCAAGTTATGGTAACTTGGATCTTCCTCAACAAATTGAGGGAATTTCCCTGAAGCTGCCCAGTCAAAACGACCACTATCAACAATCACTCCTCCAATAGTCGTACCATGTCCACCGATAAACTTAGTTGCTGAGTGAATGGCAATATCTACACCGTGAGAGAAGACGTTAATCAAATATGGTGTGGCAAAAGTGTTGTCCGAAACGAGAGGAATCTGGTGTTTATGAGCAATCTCGGACAATTTCTCCAAGTCAGGAATGTTAATTAAGGGATTCCCCAAGGTTTCAATCAAGACAAGCTTGGTATTGTCATTGATAGCTGCTTCCACTTCCTCCAAATTATCCACATCCACAAAGGTAGTTGTGATCCCATAACGAGGAAGGGTTTCCTTCAAGAGGTTGAAGGTCCCACCATAAATAGTTGACGCCGCTACCACATGGTCACCTGCGTGAGCAAGCGCCAAAATAGTGTAGGTTACAGCAGCCATACCTGATGCTGTCGCTAGCGCTCCAACACCACCTTCAAGAGCAGCTATTCTTTCTTCAAATGCCGCTGTTGTAGGGTTGGTAATACGAGTATAAATGTTCCCTGGTTTTCTCAAGGCAAACAAATCGGCACCTTCTTGCGTGTCATCAAAAACAAAGGATGTTGTTTGATAAATCGGTACTGCGCGAGATTTGCTCACTGGATCAACGACTTGTCCAGCATGTAATTGTAGGGTTTCAAATTTAAAATCACGAGTCATAAGACGACCTCCAAATAGCTTCATTAGGGATATTGTATCATCTTGTGCTAGTCTTTTCCAATACCGTTTTTCTATATTTTGATATAAGGAACAACTATGACTAGTCATACACATCAAACAAAAAAGCACGATTAACTCGTGCTCATTTCTTTAATCGACATAAGTATCTTCATTTTTGTTGAGGAAGGCGTATGGTAAGCCCATCAAGAGACCCCCACCAATAAAGTTTCCGACAAAGGTTACACCCCAGTGACGAAGAATATTAGGTATGTCAAAGTTAGCAATTGAATCTGCTGCAACACTAAACTTAACAATCGCAAAAGAAGCAAAGTTCGCAGCAATGTGTTCGTTTGTTAAGAATACAAACATGTAAATTGCTGACAAAACAAGCCAAAGTTTGGCTCCACCGTCTTTCACCAAAACAAAGGAAAGAATGGCAATGTTTACAAAGATATTGGCTAAAATACCTTCAAGCAAGACTAGCTCATTGGAACGACCTAACTTCATCTCTACAACCCCTGAAATGAAGCTATCATGTGTTAGATTTGCATAGGCTGCTGAGTGGGCAAAGCCCCAACCTGCTATCAAAGCTCCGATGAGGTTGAAGAAGGTACAGTAAAGCAAAATCTCAGCTGTTTTTCTCCAAGAGATTTTTTTCAAGAAACTACCAGCTGTCAAAAACATCATATTCGAAGTTACCAGCTCAGCATTCAAGAAAACAATGTAGGCCAATCCCCAAGCAAAAACAAATGGGAAGAGAAAACGTCCACTACCTGGAGCAATTTTATTTATCAAGTCAGCCCCAACTGCGCCCGCAGCTGTACTAAATGTTAGAAAGGCACCTGCAAACATGGAACGAATCGCATACTTAAACTTACTTTGGCTATAAAGGCTTTCTTTCTTCTTGCAAGCAAATTCAATCTTTGAAATAAATTCTGAAGAGACCATAAAAAAACTCCTAAAACTTTTATTTGTGATAATTATAACATAATCCTTGCTTTCTAGAAAGCGTTTTCCGTAAATTTCTAAAATATTTATCTTAAAAATCTTTATCCTAAGCCTTCTTATCCTTTTTCATAAGAACTATTTTGATTCTATTTGTTCATATAAAAAACCAGTGAAATAGCTCTTCACTGGTTCATTCATTTTTAATAACGTTGTCTATACGGTTGATTAAAGGCTTTCAAAATATCTTCAGATGTATCCGAATAAGCTTTTGATTCTTTAAAAATACCTTTCACAATAATTCGTTCGGTTTCATCGTAGTCTACACAGGTTACCAAGGTAATTTCTTTCACTCCATCACGGTCTTCGACTTCATCCACTCGGTCTGGTGTGACACGTTTAACTTCCGTAATCTCGTAGGTATAAACCTTGTCCTTATCCGTCAGATAAATCTTCATACCTGCCTTGGCATTGACCAATGGCGAGAAGAGCATCTGGCTCGCATTTTCAGCAGTAAAGATATGGTGACTGGCTAGAGAATAGTTCCCTTCTCCCATTTTTTGGTCTGGTTTCATGGTCCCTGCTCCGTAGAACAGGTTTACATTATCCAACCCTTTGAAAATAGGAAGGTTAATCTCTACTTCAGGAATAGCAATACCTCCAATAACGGGAAGTTTCTGAGCATCCCATTGTGAAGCCAATACAGCTTCGGATGAAATAGACTTAACAGAGTCAAAATCAAAATTTCCTTCGGTTTTTAGATTTTCATCTATATTTTCCTTAGTTACTTGATTGACTTGGTATTTATTGGTATTCCAGACCAAAAAGATATCGCGAATCTTTGAATTAAAAATTAAAGCTAGCGATAAAAGAATTAAGAAACCCGCTAAAATATTGATAAATAGATTTCTGCGCTTATTTTTCTTACTCTTTTTATTTTTCGTTCTTCTATGAGACATTATGCTTCACCTTCTGTTTCAATTTCAGTCCCAACTTCTTCTTTTTCTGCCGCAGTAACCGTTGTAAAGGTCACAATCTTAGCATCCTGATCTAGACGCATCACCTTAACTCCCATAGTTGAGCGTCCAGTTTGTGAAATATTGGCAACATTTGTACGGATCATGACACCTGTATCTGTAATAATCATCAGGTCTTCATCCCCCTTAACAGTGAGGAGACCTGCCAGAGGACCATTCTTCTCAGCAACATTGGCTGTCTTCATCCCTTTACCACCACGGCCTTTAGTAGGATATTCAGTAGCAAGTGTACGTTTACCATATCCTTTTTCAGTGATGATAAGAACTTCGTCTTGGTTTGTAATCACGCTAGCGCCAACTACTGTGTCACCCTCACGAAGATTGACTCCTCGAACACCAGTCGCGATACGGCTCATGCCACGAACAGCTGATTGATTAAAGCGAACAGCATAACCAAACTTGGTACCAATGATAATATCCGTATCTTCTTCTGTCAGCAAGACATTAATCAATTCGTCTTCATCCTTGAGATTCAAGGCTTTAAGTCCATTTTGACGAATATTAGCGAACTCTTTAACACTGGTTCTCTTCACAATACCGTGACGAGTTGTAAAGAAGAGATAAGCGTCATCACTACGTTCAGACTCAACGTTGATAATGGTCTGAATACTCTCACCTTCGTCCAACTTCAATAGATTGACAACTGGCAAGCCCTTAGCTGTACGACCATATTCAGGGATTTCATAACCTTTTAGTCGGTATACACGTCCTTTATTAGTAAAGAAGAGCAAATGATCATGGGTGCTGGTTGAAACCAACTCACGCACAAAGTCATCATCCTTAACTCCCGTACCTTGAACTCCACGGCCACCACGTTTTTGAGCAGTGAACTCACCTTGGTCCAAACGTTTGATATAGCCCTTGTTAGATAGGGTAATCAAAACATCCGTTTCTTCAATCAAATCTTCATCTTCAAGAGTTAAGACTTCTCCGACCATCAACTCCGTACGACGCTTGTCACCAAACTTGCGTTTGACTTCGTCCAATTCCTCTTTGATGATTTGAGCCACCCGCTCAGGTTTGGCAAGAATATCAGCCAAATCTGCAATCAAGGCAATCAATTCATCATATTCAGACTGAATCTTATCACGTTCCAATCCTGTCAAACGACGAAGACGCATATCAAGGATAGCTTGACTTTGACGTTCAGAAAGCTTGAACTTGCTCATCAACTCAGCTTGCGCTTCCGCATCTGTTTCACTGGCACGAATGATACGAATCACTTCGTCGATATGGTCAAGTGCAATTAAAAGACCTTCTAAGATGTGCGCACGCGCTTCTGCTTTTTCCTTGTCAAAACGTGTACGACGAACAACCACTTCTTTTTGGTGTTCGATATAAGCATCCAAAATTTGACGAAGGGACAAGATTTTTGGTACGCCATTTTGAATTGCCAGCATATTGAAACCAAAATTGGTTTGCATCTGGGTCATCTTGAAGAGGTTGTTAAGGATAACGTTGGCAGACGCGTCGCGTTTAACCTCGATTACAAAGCGAACGCCTTCACGGTTGGACTCATCACGTACGGCTGTAATGCCCTCGATTCGTTTTTCCTGAACCAAGCGAACAATATGCTCATGTACCTTGGTTTTATTAACCATATAAGGGAATTCCGTTACAACGATGCGCTCACGACCCGTCTTAGTGGTTTCAATCTCTGTACGAGAACGAAGGACAATGGAACCTTTACCAGTCTCATAAGCCTTATGAATACCTGATTTCCCCATGACAAGAGCGCCAGTCGGAAAATCTGGACCAGGCAAGACTTCCATCAAGTCCTTAGTCGTCACTTCAGGATTGTCCATGACCAACTTCACTGCATCAATGGTTTCACCCAAGTTGTGAGGTGGAATATTGGTTGCCATCCCAACAGCGATACCAGTTGCTCCATTGACCAAAAGGTTTGGAAAACGAGCTGGCAAAACCAAGGGTTCACGTTCGTTAGCATCGTAGTTATCTACGAAATCAACGGTGTTTTTATTGATATCACGAAGCATTTCCAGAGCAATCTTGCTCATACGTGCCTCAGTGTACCGCTGCGCGGCAGCACCGTCCCCGTCCATAGAACCAAAGTTTCCATGCCCATCAACAAGCATGTAACGGTAGCTCCACCACTGAGCCATACGAACCATGGCTTCGTAAATAGAGGAATCTCCGTGTGGGTGGTATTTACCCATAACATCCCCTGTAATACGGGCTGACTTTTTATGAGGTTTGTCTGGTGTAACACCTAGTTCATTCATTCCATAAAGAATACGACGGTGAACAGGTTTTAAGCCATCTCGAACATCAGGAAGGGCCCGCGCAACGATAACGCTCATGGCGTAGTCGATAAAGCTGGTCTTCATCTCCTTTGTCAGATTAACATTCACTAAGTTTTTATCCTGCATTAATAAATGCCTCATTTCACAATTAGTAACTAGATATATTATACCATAAAGTGTAGATCATTTCAGCCTTCTGAAACCACTAAAACGTTTACATACTTATCCCGAAGGTATATCCGTGACAAAGCTTAGCAAAAGTGATAGAATGAAATCAAATGGGGGTTCCCCCTTAATAAAATAAAGGAGATGTTTAGACAAATGACAGCAACTAAACAACACAAAAAAGTTATCCTCGTCGGTGACGGTGCCGTAGGTTCATCTTACGCTTTTGCCCTCGTAACACAAGGAATTGCACAAGAACTTGGTATCATTGAAATTCCTCAATTGTTTGAAAAAGCAGTTGGTGATGCTGAAGACCTTAGCCACGCGCTAGCTTTTACTTCACCTAAAAAAATCTATGCAGCTAAGTACGAAGACTGTGCGGATGCAGACCTTGTAGTTATCACTGCTGGTGCTCCACAAAAACCAGGTGAAACTCGTCTTGACCTTGTAGGTAAAAACTTGGCAATCAACAAATCAATTGTTGAACAAGTTGTTGCATCTGGATTTGACGGTATCTTCCTTGTTGCTGCTAACCCAGTTGACGTCTTGACATACTCAACATGGAAATTCTCAGGTTTCCCTAAAGAACGCGTTATCGGTTCAGGTACTTCACTTGACTCAGCTCGTTTCCGTCAAGCACTTGCTGAAACTATCGGTGTTGATGCACGTTCAGTTCACGCCTACATCATGGGTGAACACGGTGACTCTGAGTTTGCTGTTTGGTCACACGCTAACGTTGCCGGTGTTAAATTGGAACAATGGTTGCAAGCTAACCGTGACTTGAATGAAGCTGACCTTGTTGAACTCTTCATCTCAGTTCGTGATGCAGCTTACTCAATCATCAACAAAAAAGGTGCTACTTATTACGGTATCGCTGTTGCCCTTGCTCGTATCACTCGTGCTATCCTTGACGATGAAAATGCGGTGCTACCACTTTCTGTATTCCAAGAAGGTCAATACGGTGTTGAAAACGTCTTTATTGGTCAACCTGCTATCGTTGGTGCACACGGTATCGTTCGTCCAGTTAACATCCCATTGAACGATGCTGAAACTCAAAAAATGCAAGCATCAGCTAAAGAATTGCAAGCTATCATTGATGAAGCATGGAAAAACCCTGAATTCCAAGCAGCTTCTAAAAACTAATGAAAAAAAGGTTCTCATCCTTGGGAACCTTTTTCTTTTTGCACAGAATCATAACTCAACTTTTCAAATAAACAAAAAAAAGCCTATCGATCAAGCAATGAAGCTTGATACAATAGGCTTTTTGAAAATTCATTATTTAACAGCGTCTTTAAGAGCTTTACCAGCTTTGAATGCTGGAACTTTAGAAGCTGCGATTTTGATTTCTTTACCAGTTTGTGGGTTGCGACCTTTACGTGCAGCACGCTCACGAACTTCAAAGTTACCGAAACCGATCAATTGAACTTTTTCACCAGCTGCAAGGTATTCAGTTACTGCTGCAAATACAGCGTCAACTGCTGCTGCTGAATCTTTCTTAGTCAATTCTGTAGCTTCTGCTACCTTAGCGATCAAATCTTGTTTGTTTGCCATGTTAACAAATCCTCCAAATAATTTCTAATTAACAAATATAATCATATCCTAAAATCGACTATAGGTCAAGTCAAAAACACTATTTTGACCATTTTTTCTCTATTTTTTTAGGAATTGTAGCGAATTAGAATCGCCCAAGCATTCTCTCCAGTATGAGTTTGAATAATAGAGCCAGTTTCCAATACAGAGATTGGTTTCTCAACATAAGGTTGCAATAATGCCTTCATCTCATTCGCCCATTCGTTCGTTCCAGCATAGGAAATTCCAATTTCTGCAACTGATTTTTGGGAAAGAGTATTGGTTAATTCCTCAAGCCACTTTTTGAAAGTTTTCGCTCCACGTCCTTTGGCGATTGGTTGGAGTTCGTGGTTTTTCATCTGCATTACTACACGAATATTCAAGAGTGAGCTTAGTAATCCTGTCACACGTCCAATACGACCACCCTTAACTAAGTTTTCTAGCGTCGAAACACCGATATAGAGTTCTGTATGATTTTTGACGTCCTCTACATGAGCTAAGATCGTTTCTAAGTCTTTACCCTCTTTGGCAAGTTTTGCGGCTTCAACTACTTGGAACTTCATTGCTTGATCTGTAAAGGAACTATCAATAACCGTTACATCAGCAGTTGAGAGGCTGGCCCCTTGGCGAGCAGCTTCCACAGTTCCAGACAAGGCATGGGACATGTGAATGGCGATAATTTGACTTCCATCTTTACCTAGTTCTTCAAAGACCTCAGCAAACACTCCTACAGGGGGCTGGCTTGTTTTAGGCAGATTCTTGCTTTGTTGCATAAGATGAAGGAATTCTCCCTCTTTCAAATCTGCATCCGAATAAAGCACACTATCAATCATAACTGATAGAGGAACAACGGTGATATTTAATTCTTTAACTACTTCTGGTTCGATAGTAACAGAAGAGTCCGTTACAATTTTTACTTGTGTCATAATTCAATCTTTCTATTCTTCTCGATAGGATTGGGATTTTCTCCTTTATTATATCAAAAAAATGATAAAAAATCATAAGTGATCCGATGAAAAGAACTGAATTTTTGGTATAATCTATCTATAGAAAAGTGAGGAACAGCCATGATTCGAAAACTTCAACCGATTATCACGATTATTTTGGGAGCTGCTATCTATGCCTTCGGTCTTACCTACTTTGTTGTTCCTTATCATTTATTTGAGGGAGGGGCGACAGGTATTACCTTGATTACCTACTATCTCTTTAAGATTCCTGTCTCATTGATGAACCTCTTGATTAATATCCCTTTATTTATCCTAGCTTGGAAAATATTTGGACCTAAGACCCTCTACTCTAGCCTTCTAGGATCTATTTCACTTTCCGTTTGGCTAGCAATCTTTGAGCGCATTCCTTTGCACATCGACTTGCAAGGGGATCTTATCATTGTCGCTTTAGTCTCAGGAGTCTTACTGGGGGTTGGTTTAGGAATTATCTTTAATGCTGGTGGAACCACTGGTGGCTCTGATATCGTTGCCCGTATCCTCAACAAATACACTAATATTTCGATTGGGAAATTGCTTTTTGGGATTGACTTTTTTATCCTAATGTTGATTTTGATTATCTTCCAGGATCTTCGTCTAGTTACCTATACCCTCTTATTTGACTTTATCATCGCTCGTGTTATCGACTTGATCGGCGAAGGAGGTTATGCTGGTAAAGGATTTATGATTATTACCCAATATCCTGATCAATTGGCCAAAGAGATTAACGATGAACTCGGACGTGGCGTTACCTTTATATCTGGTCAAGGCTACTACAGCAAAAAGGATTTAAAAATTATCTACTGTATCGTAGGTCGGAACGAAATCGTTAAAATGAAAGATATGATTCACAAAATTGATCCTCAAGCCTTTATCACCATCACTGAGGCTCATGAAATTCTGGGTGAAGGATTTACTTATGTGAAAGATTAAAAAAGCTGGGGATTCCCAGCTTTTATTCTTCTTCTGCGAGCGTTGAATGGCGGAACCCGTAAGTAAAGTAAATGACTAGACCAACTAGAAGAGCGATGCCAAAGGCAATCCAGGTATCTAGACTATATTGAAGCATAAAGGAAACACAGATAAGAATGGAAAGAATTGGCAAAAGTGGCACCAAGGGAGTTTTAAACTCTCCCTCTTTTGGCATGCCCTTATCCTTTCTGAGTTTTATTATTCCGTAGGCTAGCAAAATGAGATAAGCTAGCGTACAGATATTTAAGAAGGCTGCAATACTGGCTAGAGGAAATACTCCTGCAGCAATGGCTGAAGCAACTCCTGTCAAGAGGGTTGCATTTTTAGGAACGCGACTAGTCTTGCTTAATTGTTTGAAACTTTGAGGTAAAAGTCCATCACGTGCTAAGCTATAAATCATCCGAGACAAAGCATAAGTCATGGAGATACATACGGTTATCAGGGTTAGAATGGCTACAAGCGAAACATAATTTGCTGCCCAGCCGATACCAATACTCCGTAATGAAAATGCTACTGCATCGTCCACATTGAGTTGGCTATAGTGAACAACCCCAGTTAATACTAAGGTTACCAAAGCATAGAGAATAGTGACGATTGATAGAGAAAGGACAATTCCTCGAGGAACATTCTTTTGCGGACTTTGAATCTCATCAACTGCCATAGAAATTGACTCAAAACCGAGGAAACCAAAGAACATCAAAGAGGCTCCTGCCATTATTCCAGTACTTCCACCATATAGTTGACCAAAGCCAAAGGGAGCAAAATTTGACCAATTTTCAGGTTTGATGTACCAAATTCCAACTAGGATAAACAAAGCTAGAGCAGAGAATTTCAAGACTACTAAAAGCGAATTAAATCGCAAGGCTGCCTTGGAATTCAATAAGACTACTCCTGTTACCAAAGCAAGCACCAAAATAGGTAAAAGGTCGATATAGGTGCCTTGTTCGGGGTTAAAAGTGCCATTTAAGGCTTGGGGCATGGAGATACCATAATTACTGAGTAAGCCCTTAAAGTAAGCTGCCCAACCAGACGCAACACCCGATATAGCTGTCATGAATTCCATGATGGTCAACCAACCGGCAATCCAGGCTGGCAATTCGCCTAAGATTGCATAAAGGTAACTATAAGCACCTCCTGTTGCAGGCACACGAGAGGCAAATTCCGCAAAAAAGAGGGCTGATAAAGAAACGCTTAGGGCAGAAATCACAATGGAAACAACTAGAGATGGACCAGCCAATGTAGCAGCTGCTGTTCCTGTAATGGTAAAAATTCCCGTTCCCACCATGGCACCAATCCCTAGTAAAATCAAATCCCATAATTTCAAATGGCGACGCATTTCCGTTCGTCCCAGACTAACATCCCTGGTTCTAAAAATATTCATACTTCATCTCCACTAAATGTAATTGTTTTATTTTACCACATAAAAGTATTTTTGTGAATATTTATTAGGTTCATTTTTGAAAAAAATTCTGAACAGAAAGGATTCCTGTTCAGATTCTGCATATTCTTACCCAACAGACCCTTCCATTTCATAGCTAATCAAGCGGTTCAGCTCAACTGCGTATTCCATTGGAAGTTCTTTTGTGAAGGGTTCCACAAATCCCATGACAATCATCTCGGTTGCCTCAGATTCTGACAAACCACGGCTCATGAGGTAGTAGAGTTGTTCCTCTGAAATCTTAGATACCTTAGCTTCGTGTTCCAAAGCGACTTGCGAGTTGTGAATTTCATTGAATGGAATGGTATCTGACGCTGACAAGTCATCCATGATAATGGTATCACACTCGATATGAGAAACAGATTTCTTAGAGTTCTTGTTAAAGGTTACTTGTCCACGGTAGTCCACCTTTCCTCCGCCTTTTGCGATGGATTTAGACACGATAGAGGAGCTTGTGTGTGGAGCGTTGTGGATCATCTTGGCACCAGTATCCTGATGTTGCCCTGCGTTAGCAAAGGCGATAGAGAGCATAGTACCACGCGCCCCTTCTCCATCAAGGTAAACAGATGGGTATTTCATTGTTGTTTTGGCACCCAAGTTACCATCGATCCACTCAACAGTCGCATCTTTCAAAGCTTTGGCACGTTTTGTTACCAAGTTATAGACATTATCAGACCAGTTTTGGATGGTTGTATAACGCATATAAGCTCCGTCCAAAGCGAAAATTTCTACAATGGCAGCGTGCAAGCTGTTGCTAGAATAAGTTGGTGCTGTACATCCTTCTACGTAATGGACGCTTGCTCCTTCATCAACAATAATCAAGGTACGTTCGAACTGACCTGTATTTTCGTTGTTGATACGGAAGTAGGTTTGAAGTGGAATATCTACCTTGACACCTTTTGGCACGTAGATAAAGGTTCCACCCGACCATACTGCAGAGTTGAGGGCTGCCAACTTGTTATCAGTCGGTGGTACCAACTTAGCGAAGTATTGTTTAAACAAGTCTGGGTATTCCTTGAGGGCAGAATCCGTATCTGTAAAGATAATACCCAATTTCTGGAACTCTTCCTTCATGTTGTGGTAAACCACTTCTGACTCGTACTGGGCAGAGGCACCTGCTAGATAAGCACGCTCAGCTTCTGGAATCCCAATACGTTCAAAGGTTTCTTTGATTTTCTCAGGAACTTCATCCCAAGAACGGGCAGGTTTATCAGAAGGTTTTTGGTAGTAGATCAAGTCATCAAAGTCAATCTCTGACAAGTCTGCTCCCCAGGTTTGCATAGGCATTTTTTTGAAGGTTTCATAAGACTTCAAACGGAATTCTAACATCCACTCAGGTTCTCCCTTAGCAGCTGATAATTCGCGAATGACTTCTTCGTTCAATCCTTTTCCTGTCGATAGGACAGGCTCTACATCGTCATGGAAACCAAATTTATATTCACCAAGGTCAATTGGTTTTGGTTCTACTCTTTCTTCAGCCATAATATCCTTTCTTTCATTCTTCATTTCTACTGATTC
>OBWU01000153.1_pt1 | contig 24081 bp, 27 predicted proteins | sample 1476551 | NCBI WGS metagenome assembly OBWU01 (sample SAMEA2580135, study PRJEB22360) | human gut metagenome | biome: human gut; feature: human-associated habitat; material: faeces | place: Denmark | collected 2008/2010
TGCTGTGATAATTGCGATTAACAAAACGATTAGTAACCTTTTATAACTTTTTTTAATGCTGGAATTGTTCATTTAAGATTTCCTCCTTTCTCTTGTTATACTATAAGATTAGTCTATTTTACACTATAATAAGAAAAAGTTGATTTACTTCTATAAGGTCTTAGTAGGACTTTCTGAATCCGTTCCTGCAGCAATCACAGCTATACTTTTATAACCCGGTTTGCCGTTGACTATAGGAGCCTACCGCCAAACCATCGAAACCTGTTCCTCGGTGGGACTTAGTCGCAACGACACGGAATTCTTGACCATCGGAGGTGGTTATAGTGTTGATTTCACCTTTTTTTAACTCGTTATCTGATTTAGCAGTAACAATATTTGTTCGGTTTTCTTTACGCTGTGCGAACTCAGTATTAACACTGTAAACATTCGGACCTTGATTCAATTCATTAAGTTGTTTATCTGTATACACGTATTTATTCATCATAGCTCCCCTTCTGAACCATTCGAATATTTAACTTTAACTTTTGACTTAGTAGAACCTCGCCTAGAATTTAAAAAATGTTGAAATTCTTCATCATCCTTATTATATACTCCAATCCTAATTTTATTCGAGTTTATATCAAAAGCTAAAACATGTTCTTTAGATGTTCCATCAAAAAATTTTAGTTTCACATCCGCCCCCCAAGCGTCTGAAGGAATTGAGCTGTACGATGGATTCGTAATCGTTACCTCCTCAATCCCTTCATAGGAATTCTTTAAGGCGTTTACCAGACTAACTTCATACTCTCTATTTCGACGCTCTTCTTGGGATTTTCCTAACATACTAAATATAAAAACACCTCCTGCTGTGATAGTTGCGAGTAGAAAAACTATGAAAAATGGTTTATAGCTTTTTCTTAATCTGTCTTTACTCATTATCATTTCCTCTTTTTCCAAGCATATTCAGCATTGACACTGTATACATTCTTCCCATGCTTTAATTCATCGAGTTGTTTGTCTGTATAATTAAATACCATTACTGTTCCCCTCTTTCTTTGTTAGAGTATGTAACCGTAACTGTATTAGTTGTTATTCCTTTTCTTCGGTTAAGAAAATCTCGCTGTCCATAAGTCATACGACCATTGTAATTTTCTATCTCATCTAAGTTATGTGGAATTCCATAGAATATTTTTTCCCCATCTTCAAACAAAATATCAACCTTACAAGACCAGTCGCCTGGAGGATTTGTGTATTCTGGATTGGAAATTTTAATCTCCTTAATCCCTTCATATGAATTCTTTAAGGCATTAACCAGACTTACTTCATATTCTCTATTTCGACGCTCTTCTTGGGATTTTCCTAACATACTAAATATAAAAACACCTCCTGTTGTGACAGTTGCGAGTAGTAAAACTATGAATAATGGTTTATAGCTTTTTCTTAATCTGTTTTTACTCATTATCATTTCCTCTTTTTCTCAGCATATTCAGCATTGACACCGTATACATTCTTCCCATGCTTTAATTCATTGAGTTGTTTATCAGTATAATTAAATACCATTACTGTTCCCCTGTTTCACCATTTGAATAAATCACTTTTACATTTTTTTCTGTAATTCCACGATGGTTTATCAAATATTGATTATCATCTTTTCGAGAACTATTTTGAAAATCTCTACTTCTTATTTCGTTATTTTGTTTATTAAATGCGATTATATAACTTAGTTGTTTGCTATCAGAGAAAAATATTTTAACTTTTGCGCCCCAAGCATCAGACGGAATTGATGCATATGAAGGGTCGGTTATATGTACCTCCTCAATCCCTTCATAGGAATTTTTTAAAGCATTAACTAGACCTACTTCATATTCTCTATTTCGACGCTCTTCTTGGGATTTCCCTAACAACCTAAATATAGAAACACCTCCTGCTGTAATGGCTACGAGTAACAAAACGATTAGTATCCTTTTATGGCTTTTTTTATTGCTGGAATTATTCATTTAAGCTTTTCCCCTTTTTCTACTTGAAAACTCTTCATTTACCATATAAATAGCAAAATCTTGGGTTAAATTATTCAACTGTTTATCAGTATAATTAAATACCATTATTGCTCTCCTGTTTCACCATTTGAATATCGTACTAATATTGTAGATTCTGTTTTACCAATGTGTTTTTGAAGTATCGACCATTGTTGATCAATTTCTTCATTGGTATTCCCTTTCATAAGACCATCATGGTTTTCTTTATAGGTTAATCTGTGATTAATTCCATAAGTAATAGTTTGACTATCATTGAACTCTACTGAAATATCACAAGACCACGAACCCGGTTTGTCATTATAGTAAGGATCCATAATCTTAATCTCCTTAATCCCTTGGTAGGAATTCTTTAAGGCTTTCACCAGACTCACTTCATACTCTCTATTCCGACGCTCTTCTTGGGATTTCCCTAACAACCTAAACATAAAAATAGCTCCTGCTGTGATGGCTACGAGTAACAAAATGATTAGTAGTCTTATATATCTTTTTTTATTGCTGGAAATATTCATTTAAGTTTTTCTCCTTTTTCTCCTTGAAGACTTTTCGTTCACACTATAAACAGCATAATCTTGGTTTAAATTATTCATCAGTATAATGGAAATTCATCATAGTTCTCCTTGCTCGCTATCAGAATAAGTAATTCTCACTGACTTTAAAGTTTTCCCTCTATGAGTTTCTAAATACTGCCAATCTTCGTTTGTTTCTTGACGGCCACCATAATTGGTTTTATAGTTTAAATGATGATTAATTCCATATGAAAGAGTTCTTTCATCTTTAAATTTAATTTCTACATCACAAGACCACGAACCAGGAGGGCTTGTGTATTCTGGATTAGAAATTTTAATCTCTTCAATCCCTTCATAGGAATTCTTTAAGGCATTCACCAAACTAACTTCATACTCTCTATTCCGATGTTCTTCTTGCGATTTTCCTAACAACCTAAACATAAAAATAGCTCCTAATGTGATGAATACGAATAGTAAAACTATGAATAATGGTTTATAGCTTTTTCTTAATCTGTTTTCACTCATTGTTATTTCCATTCCTCTCAGCATAATCAGCATTGACACTATATACATTCTTCTCATGCTTTAATTCATTGAGTTGTTTATCAGTATAGCTAAATGCCATTATTGCTCTCCTTCGTCATTATTAGAATAAGTTACCCTAATTTTCGAAGCAGTTTTACCCTTGTTTTCATTTAAAAATTGTCGATCTTTTACTCTATTATCCCATTCCAATGAAGTATCTGATATTTCTTCAGTGTCTAGAGAATATCCAACACCATACTTAATTTTTTCTTCATGTTTAAATTTGATTTCTACATCACAAGACCACGAACCAGGAGGGCTTGTGTACTCTGGATTGGAAATTTTAATCTCCTCAATCCCTTTGTAGGAATTCTTTAAGGCATTCACCAAACTAACCTCATACTCTCTATTCCGACGCTCTTCTTGAGATTTCCCAAACAACCTAAACATAAAAATAGCTCCTGCTGTGGTGGTTGCGAGTAACAAAATGATTAGTATTCTTGTATGACTTTTTTTGATGCTAGAATTACTCATTTAAGCTTTCCTCCTTTTTCTTACTTTTTCTTATTATACAATATTTTAATTAGTTTTAACGATATAAGAAGCAAAAACCGATCTCTGCGCGAGAATCGGTTTTTTTATGTAATTTATTAAGAAATCGAAAATTTAAAAGACATAATATAAATTATGTAAATATGATCTACAACAACAAATCTTTGACTTTTCCAATTTCACTTTTTGGAATCACCAGGTGAATCATATCACCAAGATACATTCTAGTTGAGCCGTTAACGGTTTGGCTTTTGCCATTATGGACTTGGGTGGTGATGAGTACGTTATGTGGTAAGTTTAGTTCGTGAACCTGTTTTCCAGCGATCTTATCTGATACAGGGATTTCAATAAGAGTGACTTCTCCTTCGTCTGTCGCTTCTTCTGGCAGCATTTTTTCTAGCATGGCCTCATAGACTGGCGCCCCTTTGAGTAGATCCATGACGATGTATGCCACCAAGGTCACTAAGCCAAGTGGCATGAGATTGCGAATGTCACCTACCATCTCAGTTACGAGGATCATGGCAGTTAAGGGTGCCTTGGATATTGCCCCAAAGTAGCCACTCATTCCCAGAATGACAAATATAGGGAATTGTTCCTGACTGACAAGCCCAAGATCGACACAAATGACACCAACTAGGGCACCAAGTAAGGAACCAAGCGCCAAAATGGGTAGGAAAATTCCTCCTGGGAGGCCACTTCCATAACTAATCATACTCCAAACAAAGCGGATCAAAAAGTAAGCTAATAAAACTTGAAAACTAAAATTTTGCTCAGTTAAGGAAAGAACCAGCTGATTTCCACCACCAAGAATTTGTGGCAAGAAAATCCCGACTGGTATGATAAGGATAAAGGCTAGGATTGGATAATAAGCTCTATCTAAATGGATTGTTTGACCAACCCAATCATAAACTCGACCAACATTGAGTACAGCTTTCTCATAGAGAAAACCAGAAAGCCCGAGAAAAACTCCCATAAGGAGGTATATCCAATACTGGTCTAGGGTCATGAGAGGAATGTTGTCTGGCATATCTAGTACGGGTGTTAGGCCGAATATGAGTAGTGAGACAAAGTTTGCTACGAGACTAGCTGCTAGAGTTGATACCCAGAAAAATCGTGAAAAATGGTGATAGACTTCCTCCACAACAAAGAGGAGACCTGCAATCGGTGCATTAAAGGCAGCGGCTAAACCTGCAGCAGCTCCACTGGCAATCAGGGAACGTTCCTCTACTGGACTAGATTTGAGCCACTTGGCAATACCTTTACCACCAACAGCTCCAAGTTGAATACTTGGCCCTTCTCGCCCTAGCATAAGGCCACTGGCAATAGCAAGAATACCTAATACATATTTCTTCCAGAGGACACTCCACCAGTTTAGAGTCATGAGTCCCTTTAGTTCAGCTTCGACTTGAGGAATTCCTGAACCCTTGATATCTTTTTCTGACCGAGTTAGTTTCGCGCTAAGCCAGCAAACTATTACATAAAATAGGCCAATGATAAAAAGATTGCGCACTAAGTGCGCTTGATCTTGATAGAGTCCTTGTATCAGATGGAAGCCCTTTTCGATTAAGAAACGAAAGGATCCGACGATTAGCCCGACGACGAGACCAACAATGATTCCTCGTCCAACTTGGGATAATATGGTGCTTGAGGCAAAGGCAAATTCTTTCTTGGAACTGAGTGTTTCTGACTGTTCCTCCATAATCATTTCCTCTTATTTGTCTTTCTTAGTTGAAACTAGTGTTTTGACTGGTTCAAAACTGGTTCGGTGAATTGGGGTGACACCTAATTTTTCCAGTCCTTCTAGGTGTTTAGCTGTTCCATAGCCTGCATTAGCTGTAAAATCATATCCAGGATATTGCTGATCGTATTCCTTCATCAATTCATCCCGTGTCACCTTGGCCACTATAGATGCAGCTGCGATAGAGAGGGAGTTAGCATCTCCTTTGATAATGGAGGTTTGTGAAATTGGTAACTCCAGTTTCATGGCATCTATCAAGAGGTGCTCAGGTTGCGGACTGAGCTGGGAGATTGCTTCCTTCATAGCTAGTTTAGTAGTTTCATAGATATTGACTTGGTCAATGACTTGATTATCCATGATACCAATCCCGATTGCTAAGGCTTGGTCTTGAACAGCTTGATAAATTTCCAGATGTTTCTTTTTGGGGATCTTTTTGCTATCGTTGAGGCCTTTAATCTTAGAATTTTTAGGTAAAATAACAGCTGCAGCAACTACAGGGCCAGCAAGAGGACCACGTCCAACCTCATCAACACCTGCAATTAGGGTCAATCCTTGCTTGTAAAGCTCTTTTTCGTAGGAAAGCATAGTTTCTAGGCGAAGTTCTTCATCCAGTTCAGCCTGAATGGCTTGTTTACGCTTGTTAATTTCCTTTTGAACTCCAGAACGAGGATCCTTTTCCAGTTCAAGAAAAAGGGGATTGTCTAATTCTTTAACAGTGGCAAGAAGTTCTTTGATTTCTTTAATCGTCGTCATCGATGTCGTCCAATGTATCTAAGGTATAGTTACCGAGTTTTCCATCACGGACTTCCTTGACGAAGAGGCTGTAAAAGCGGTCGTAGTCGTCTCGGAAACCAAGGGCACGAGTCATATCCATGATGATAACAGGTGCTTCTTCTTCTATTTTCATTTGTTTGAAGCGTTCAGCTAGCTTTTCTGGATAATGTTTTTTGAAATAATCAAGACCAAAAATGGTCACTTCATCCATTGGGAGTAGTTGATCTTTAATTGCTCCAGTCAAGGCTAGTTTCAAAGCAACGGTTTCGTCTTCGAACTTAGGCCAGAGAATCCCTGGTGTGTCAAGGATTTCAAGGTCTTTGTTGGTTTTGAGCCACTGTTGCCCCTTAGTAACACCTGGTTTATTGCCGACAACTGCAATCTTTTTCCCAGCCAAACGGTTCATGAGAGTTGACTTACCGGCATTTGGAATTCCGATAATCATGGTCCGCAAGGTTTCAATCTTGATACCGCGTTTTTTCTGGCGTGCAATCTTATCAGCCATGAGCTTTTTAGCCGCATCTGTCACAACTTTTACAGTTACTTGCTCTTTGGAGTTGATAGCCAGAGTTTGGATTCCCTGTGATTCAAAATACTGACGCCATTCTTTGGTCATTGCTGGGTCAGCAAGGTCTGCCTTGTTCAAAATCAAGAGTTTTGGTTTATCCCCAACAATCTTGGTTAACATAGGATTTTGACTAGATAAAGGTAGCCGAGCATCCACCAAAATTGTCACAAAATCAACAAATTTTAAATTCTCCTGAATCTGTCGCCGAGCCTTAGACATGTGGCCCGGAAACCATTGAATAGTAGCCATAATATTTTCCCCTTCCGACTAAAAAAACGTAATAAAACGTTTTCTTTCTCATCATCTATTCTATCATAAATTAGGTGCTTTTGCACAGGCTTTGACTAAAATAAAATCACACTGTAGCGCATAACTTAATTTATGTAATTCAACATTTACTTGACTTTTTTTGCTAACAGGTATATACTTAGTGTATACTAATTCGTGGAGGTAGAGCGATGAATACAGTAAAGACTCGGAAGGTGGGGAATTCGCTCACTGTGACCATTCCTAAAAATTTGGGTATGACAGAAGGTCAAGAAATGATTGTCTACAAAGGGATTGACGGAGTCATTGTCTTAGCTCCAAAACTAAAAGATCCTTTTGATGGGATTACTGATTTAAGAATGACAAACGATTTTGAAGGGGTAAGGTCACTTGATAGCGAAATCTGACTATATTCCTGAAAAGCAGGATATCATTTGGCTGGACTTTGATCCATCAGTCGGTCGAGAAATCCAGAAACGGCGACCTGCCTTGGTTGTTTCTAGGAAAGAATATGCCTTGCAAACTGGTTTTGTAGCTGTCTGTCCTATCACTCATGGCCAACAACGTTTGGCTGAAAAAGGCTTGCTCGTTCCTGTCTCGTCGGACAAGGTAGATGGCGCTGTCAATCCATTTCAACTGTATACCTTTGATTTTCGGACGCGTAATGCTCAAAAAATAACAAGAATGGACACGCAGTGTTTTCAGAAAGTTGTCCAACTTTACCAGTACATCTTTGGAGATACTTAAATCCTACCATGCATAGACAAGGTAGGATTTTTTTCTATATGAGCAATCTATCTAAAAACGGGTGAAGGCAATTTGTCAAAATTCCTCTAATCCAGCTTTCTTGTGCTGATGATAGATGTTCTGCCTGAAGGCATTCTTTTAGAAAATTGCGGACTTGTTCTGGTGCAATTTCAAACTCAAAGGTCTTCATCTTGTAGAAAAAGTCGATGAGATGCTCAGATAAGTTTTCATCTGAAAAGGGTACTTCTCCACTTTTTCGATATTCTAATAGAATCCGAGAAAATCTAGCTTTTTCATCAGGAAAATCCCGAAAATAGGAATTAAGAAGCCAAGTCTGCTTCTGCTTTCGTTCAATCGGATCTTGGTTTGCAATCCGCTGATCCTTTTCCAGCTCTTTCTGGTTTTGTTTAGCCTTGATAGCCCGTTCGTCTCTATTCTTACCAAAGAGGATTTTTTCCCATTTTCGTTCTTCTTGGGTCAAGGTTTCTGTAAAGCCGAAGTAATCTTGATAGGCTCGTTCTGCAGGCCCCATAGCAAGAATGAGGTTGTCAGCGTATTGCTTGGCGATTTTATCTCTCTTCTTGCGTTCTTTCTCTGCTTGAATCCGTAGATGCTGCTCGTAGTCGATTTTCTCCTTGCCTAGTTTGACAAGGTAGAGTTGGTCATCGGTCTTACCAAGTAGAAAAGGTTTGATACACTTTTCCAGCACTTCTTCCATACGAGCCTTCTTATTTGGATCTGCCTTGGTCCAACTTCCACCTTGAAAGACTTCTAGGAAAAGCTGGTAATCTTTCTCAGGTGCGAATTGATTGCCACGATTGGCTTTGAAAACACCTTTCTCCCAAAACCATTTTAGAAGTCGTTCGTCAAAATCGCTTTTATTAACCTTGATTTTTTCCTTTTTCTGAGCCTTTCTGGTTAGGTTTTCAACTTTTCTGAGTAGTTTTTCTTCCTCTTCTAGTTGCCGATCGAGGCTAATACGATGAAAATGGCGAACACAGTCGCTTCCTATAGGGAAGAGACGTTGACCTGTAACTCCGTTAAAGAGTTCGTAGGCGTATTTTATGGCATTCCCGCAAACACAATTACTACGGCCAATACCATTAAAAATCAAGGAAACTTCCTTCCATTCCTTGGTAGCTTGATCCCAAGTATCGGCTTTTGAAGCCTGTAAAACCGCATCGTGCAGGGATTTTCTAACTGGAAGTGGCATGAGGTCTCCTTTCTAGATTATACTTTTACAACCTGAACCTCGTCTTTTCCGAGTAAGATCAAGTATTTTTCAATATTTTTAATCGAATAGGCTCGTGATAAAGCTTCTCCGTAGAGGGCTAACTGCCCACGATAGCGGTCTATGAGTTGACTTGGTTGATCGTAACGGTCTGTCTTATAGTCGAAAAGAATAATTCTGTTCTCATAAAGTAGATAGCCGTCCAAGATTCCACGAACAACAAAGTCTTCCTGACTTTTTTGATCTTTTTTGAGCATGGAGAAAGGTTGCTCGCGGTAGAGATGGTCGGTATTAGCGAGAATTTCCTGACCAAGTGGTGTATCAAAGAATGCTAAAATTTTGGAAAGATTGATTTTGTCTCTGACTGCTGGGCTGGTTTGAACTTGTTTGAGAGTATCTTTTAGGCTAGCAAGCGTTGGTTGTTGACTCAGGTCGATTCTTTGCATGAGTTCGTGGGTTGCACTACCAATCTCAGCTCCTGTTACCTTTTCTTTAGTTGAAAAATCTGGTAAATCAAAGCTGATTTGCTTCTCCGGTGATTGAGTTTGGTTAGTAATTTCTACCCCTTCCATATCCATAACGGGTTCGTAGAATTTCTTGATTTGGCTTGGGGTTTGAACACTAGGAAGCTCAATAGCTGCGCGGTGAAGAGTATTATAAACTTCCACCTCTTTCAGCATTTCCAGAGCTTCTTTGATGGTCTCTGACTGACGGTTGCTTGATTGAGAGCTATCTTGTAGAGGACTCTTGTTTTCCAATTCTCCGATAGCTTCTCTAGTCAACTGGTCTTCACCAACAAAACGATAGCTCAAGTTGAGATTGTCCTTGGTAAATACTTTACTGATAGCCCAGACCCAATCTTGGAAATTTCTTGCTTGCAGTCTGGTATTGCCATCTAATTTTCCATTGTTTGCTGCTGGATATTCCTTGGCTTCTAGCTTTTCACGAGAACCCTTGCCGACAAGATAGAGTTTTTTCTCAGCTCGCGTCATGGCAACATATAGCAGACGCATCTGCTCTGAATAGCTAGCCAGTTGCAGTTCTTTCTCATTCTGCGTATAAGTTAAGCTAGGAATAGAGAGTTTGATGGTTTTAGGATAGTGTGCTTCCACTGCTCCTGTTTCCACTTTGGCAATGTATTTGACACCAAGCCCATTTTGACGACTGAGAATAACTTCTGACATCGAGTCTTGCTTGTTGAAGTCCTGATCCATATTGAGGATAAAGACATAAGGAAACTCCAGTCCTTTGCTCTTGTGAATGGTCATAAGTTCCACGGCATCTTTAGGCGGTGCGACGGCTACGCTTGCGAGATCATGCTGGGCTTCCAAAACCTGATCAATCATACGAATAAAACGAGACAAGCCCTTGAAATTACTCTTTTCAAACTGATCTGCTCGCAGAGCTAGGGCGTAGAGATTGGCCTGTCTAGCAGGTCCGTTTGGCAAAGCCCCAACATAGTCATAATAAAAACGGTCGTTGTAAATCTTCCAAATCAAGTCATAGAGAGAGTGGGTTTTGGCATATAAGCGCCAAGAATCTAAAATATCCATGAATTGATTGAGTTTTTCAGCTAGAGCTGTATGAATCAAGTTTTTCTGACTTGTTGCCAGTTTTTGAGCATTGACCAGTTTCTCATAGAGATTTTCTTGGATTTTATTCTCTGCTTTCTGGAGGGATAAACGTGCCAACTCGTCCTCATCAAAACCAAACATTGGAGACTTCATAAGGGCAACCAAGGCATAGTCTTGCAGAGGATTGTGAATGACGCGCAGGGTGTCCAGCATGACTTGTACTTCTAGGGATTGGAGGTAGTTGTTTTGCTCTCCGTCGGTTTTGACAGGTATCCCGTACTCAGACAGGGCAAGTAGAATCTGGTCATTACGACTGCGACTGGAAGTCAGAAGGGCAATTTCTTTGAAGGCCACACCTTTTTCTTGATGTAGCTTTAAGATTTCCTTGATGACAAGGCGCATTTCCCCAGTGAGTTTCGTGTCTTCATCACTTTCTTCTTTCTCTTGCCCACTATCGCCCTTATCGTAGAGGAGAAATTCTGCCTTGTTGTCTGGATTAGGAGTCAGTTTGGTATTGGCAAAAACAAGCTGGTGCATGCTGTCATAGTTAATTTCGCCGACCTCTTGGTCCATAAGGCGTGCAAAAACATCATTGGTTGCAGACAGCACTTCTGAACTACTACGGAAATTTTCCTTGAGCAAAATCAGCTTTCCTTCTTGAGGATTTTGCGCATAGCGTTGGAATTTTTCATTGAAAATCTGCGGGTCTGCCTGACGGAAACGGTAGATGGACTGCTTGATATCTCCAACCATAAAGCGATTGTGGCCATTAGACAGCAATTCCAACATCCGTTCTTGAATGTGGTTGGTATCCTGATACTCATCGACCATGACTTCATGAAATCTCTCCTGATAAACCTCGCGGACTTGTGAGAAATTCTCTAAAATCTCAATGGTGAAATGACTGATATCAGCGAATTCAAAGGCATTTTCCTGGCGTTTACGTTCACGATAAGCCTCCACAAAATCGCTCATAAAGGTTTGGAAAGTTTTAGCTAACTCCAATGTGTCTAAATGATAACGCTCTTGATACTCGAGAATCGTTATCTGGTCCGCCAGTTGTCCTAGTTTAGCAAACTGGGCCTTTCTCTCATCGTTATAGGCATCAGCCAGTGGTTTCAAATCGGCCTTACGACTAGAATTAGCCAGAGCTCGACCATTTTTCTCTTTCGAGATGGCGACAACACGCGCAAGCACTGCTTGATAAGCCTGGCTATCGGACTCGTGATTTAAGGAGCCCATTTCATCCAAAACCTGTTGAACAGCTTCTAAATAGGCAGCTTTGGGAAACTCCTTGGCATCATTATCCAGATGATAACGGAAAAAGCTTTCCAAATTCCAAAGCGCTTGCTTGATTTGCTCGGTTTGTTTGTCTTTCTCATTTGCAAAGTCAGCTTCTTCAAACCCTTTGAGAAAAGACTCGTTCAGCCATTTTTGGGGACTGCTGGTGGATTGTAAAAAGTCATAGATTTTGTAGACTTGTTGGCGCAGACCTCGTTCATTCTTGCCACGTCCAGCAAAGTTCTTCACCAAACGGCTAAATTTCTCTTTATTCTCACCTTGGTAATGCTCTTCAAAAACCTGATGAAAAACTTCATTTTTGAGGATTAACTGTTCACTTTCATTTTGCAAAATACGGAAGTTCGGTGCGATATCAATCAGATAGCCATGCTTGCCAAGGAATTTTTGCGTGAAGGAATCCATGGTTCCAATAGCAGCGTTTGGCAGATCTGCCAACTGGCGTCCCAAGTGTTGTTTGAGATCAACATCATCGGTTTCTTGGATTTGTTGGCTGATTTTTTTCTCCAAACGTTCTTTGAGTTCGGTCGCAGCCTTGACGGTAAAGGTCGAGATAAAGAGTTGGCTGATTTCCACGCCACGTGCTAATTGATCCAGAATGCGCTCTGCCATAACAAATGTTTTTCCAGAACCAGCAGACGCTGAAACAAGGATATTTTGCCCTGCGGTATAAATGGCTTCGATTTGTTCGGCAGTTTTCTTCTGTTCCTTGCTTGAACTCGCTTCTGCTTCTTGCAGTTTTTGAATTTCTTCCTCAGTTAAAAAGGAAATGGGCTTCATCGATTCAACTCCTCTCTCATTTTTTCAAACCAAGCTTGCTTAAGTTTTTCTCCTACCAGACGCTTGCCATCAGATAAGTCTAATTTCTCAAGGAAACGGGCTTGTCCCAAGTGGTAATTGGCTTCAAAACCTGTGATAGCTTGATGCTGCTGAACGTATGGGGCAATGCTTCTGCCATTTTCGGTATAGGGATTAATGGCGAACTGGCCTTCTAAAATCTTCTCAGCCGCCTTCTTGTAAAGATGGGCATTGTAGTCCAATAAGAGCTGGAATTCCTCGTCTGTCAGCTGGTTGGCCTTGTTTTTGTTGTAAAATTCTCCCAAATGACTACTTTCTTTTTCTAAAAAGAGTCCTTGGTATTTCATTGATTTGCTGGCTTCTACTACTGCTCCTGCCAGACTTTTAACAGCTAATAAAGATTGGACAGGTTCAGCCATTTCCAAGTACATAGCGCCGAAAAAGTTCTGCTCCCCTTCTCTTTTTAGGGCAGCAAGATAGGTGGGCAGTTGGGAATTGAGGCCATTTAAGAATTTCGGAAACTGGAACTGGGTCAGACTAGACTTGTAGTCTACCACTCCTATCGCTCCATCAGCTTTCAGGCGGTCAATGCGGTCAACCTTGCCTCGCACATGGACACTGCGACCATTATCCAATTGAATAAAGGCCTGATCTTTGCCACCAAATGTTGCTTCCTCTTGGATGGTTTCAATGGCTGGATTATGACGAAGGATGTGGCCTGTTGTCCGAGCCACATCAAGTAGAACTTCCTTGGTAAACTGGGCTTCCAAACTTTCCTGATAAATAGCTTCAAATTCGCGTTCTTGGCTGGTTTCCTTGATGGCTTGTTCCAAACGCTGGTCAAACGGATTTTCAGCAGGTAGTTTCAAGGCACGTTCAAAAATACGGTGCAAGAAATTCCCGTGACTGCGAGCATCAGGGCGCAGGCGCAACTCTTCCTGCAAACCTAAGACATAACGGAGGAAATAACTGTATTCATTGCGGTAAAACTCCGTCAAACCAGACGTAGACAGGTAAAACTCCTTGTCAGCGGGATAGAGAGCCTGCAAGGTCTCTTTCTCTAATGGCTTGCTGCTTGGACTAGTTGGGATTGCTGGATTTGTAAGACCTTTTTGATCAAGTTTTTTCCCCATGACACGAGCCAAAACCTTGACAAAGGTCACATCTTGCTCATTTTCACTAGAACCTGCCTGCTGATGATAGGCTACTAGACTAGACAAGAGACTGTGATAAGAACCCATATCATCCTTAGACAGACTTTTTTGATGAATCTTCTTCTCTATTCGGCTAAATCCAAAACCCACCAGTTCCTGAAGATAGGCCGATTCCTTGCTCTCATTTTCATTGAGGAGACTTGGAGCGGATAACACCAACTGCTTACGAGCAGCATTGACCAAGGAAAGCATGGTATAGCGATTTTTCTTGAGATTTTCGCTACTTGCAATCAGTAATTGTGCTCCCTCCTCAGTCGCTTGGTTTAGACTTTGTCTTTCTTCATCTGTCAAAAGACTGGTGTTTTGCGCAATTTTTGGTAAATGATCCTGAGTCAGACCGATGGCATAGACAAAGTCAGCAGTCAGAGGAGCAATCAGATCGTAACTCTGCACCAGAACGGTGTCAACAGTTGCTGGAATGGTACGATACTGGGATAAGCTCATTCCAGAATGGAGCAAGGCTAGGAAATCCTCTAGACTAACCTGTGTACCAGCGAAAACGGTCGCAAATTGTTCTAAAACATGGCAGAAAGCCTTCCAAACTTCGGCTTGTCTTTCCTGTTCTAGAGTTTCCATAGTAGCTGTCAATTCTTGCATCTGCTTGCTTAAAGCAGCATTTTTTAGAAAAGTATTCCACTTTTGCAAGAGATTTTCAGTCTTTTGCTTCCGACTGGCAAATAAGGTTTCAAGTGGCGCCAAAACTCGCAGACGAAGAGAATTTAAACGCTCTAAATCAAATTTTCCATGGTGGGATTTGGTAAAGGTCTGCTGAAAAGCTGGCAAGCCATTGATGCCAAGATAGCGGAGATATTGCTCAAAAGCATCAATATCCGCCTGGCTAAGGTCAGTATACAGACCAGTTCTGAGGAGATTAATCAAATCCTCCTGACGAAAACGGTAGCGTTTCAAACGCAAAATAGATTCGACATACTGAGTCAAAGGATGATGAGCCATGGATTCACTTCTACCAAGATAGAATGGTATCTGGTACTGGTCAAAAATGGTTTTCAACGATAACTGGTAAGAAGCCACATCACCCAGCAAAATACGGAAATTCTTGTAACTCAGTTCTGGATGGTCATGTAATTTCTGACGAATAGCGCGAGCCACCAACTCCAACTCTTCCTTTTGTGTCAAACAAGACCAGATTTGCAGATTTTCACGGTCCTTCTCATCTACATCTAAAGTAAGTTCTGAAAAATCATAAGAAGACTCCAGCAAACGAGAGGCCTTGTCAAAACTATCCATTTTCTCATGTGTCTGAGAACGATCCTGAGCAGGTGTTTGGTATTTTGCCCCCAAATGATGAAGAAATTCCACACTGGCTTGGTAGAGATTCCCTTCAGTGAACGGACTGCTATAAGCCTTCTTGCTTGCATAAGCACCAATGACAATCTCGACACCTTTTCGATGGAGTAGATCCACTACACGCTCTTCCTCGGCAGAAAAACGGGTAAATCCGTCAATGACTAAGGCAAGTTGACTGAAATCACTACTTACCTTGTCATTCTCAATAGCCTCAATCAAATGGGACAACTGACTTCCCTGAGCCAACTGACCTTGATTGAGATAGGCAGTCACTTTCTCAAAAATCAAGAGTAAGTCTGCCCGCTTATCCTCATCCGTCAAACTTTCCAAGTCCAAAAAGCTCATCTGAGCAGTCGTCATCTCATGATAAAGTTCAACCAACTGCTGGATAAATTGAGGATCCTGCTTAATCGCACCATAAACACGCAAGTCCTTGGGATCTAGTTCGGCAAGGCATTTATAAAAAGCTATCCCAAGCCCGATGTCATCTAGACTCGTCTTAGTTGGCAAATCATTTAAAACCAGGTAACGAGCCATCTGAGCAAAACGCGTGACGGTAATCGCAAAAGAAGCCTGCTGGGACAAGCATTCCAGCACGGCGCGTTCCTTTTCAAATGAAAGAGAGTTGGGTGCGATGTAGAAAACACGCTTGCCAGCAGCAACTAGCTCTTCCGCCTCTCTCGTTAAAATTTCAGTCAAAGAAGTCCGAATATCAGTATAAAGTAATTTCATCTCAGCCTCGTTTGCTTTATCAAAGTTTCTTACTCTATTATAGCAAAGTTCGCTTCACAGTCCAAATCCAAAATTCTAGTTGACAATCATTTAATTAGCAAATCAATCATCCTTCATCATCCACTTTCATATGCTGAAAGATATAGAGGAAAAAGTCTTTGGAAACTTCAAAATGTCCATAACGAAGTCGAGAAGTATAATCTTTCCATTCAGGATGTTGTTTGGCTATTTCTATGGAGCAATCTTTGACTGGTTGATAATACTCGACATTTCGTCTAAAGGGAAAGAATCCTTCAAATTGCTCTACTTGATAGGCTTTGTCGTCTATAATTTTACCTACGGCCACAAAAGCCTGTAACTTATCTTGACCATTCATATCGTATTTTGGGCTATAGTATAAAAGATAGTCTCCTTTTTTCATACGGTTTAAGGGCCCGCCTTTTCCATGACAGACCTGGCAAAAATTCCCTTCAACTCCTCTTAAAACATGGTTCTTTGAAACAACTCCAACCCAATATCTAGGCATTTTTATCCTCCAACTCTACTAACATGCGATTAAAACTTTCTCTATCTTCAGAAAGTTTATCAAAAAATTCTTCATCAACCCCTTCTACTAAAGGTAAAGCTTGATTGACCTTCTCCGCGCCAGAATTCGTCACTGAAACCAGTTTTGCCCGACTATCCTTTGGGTGTTGATCACGTCTAATGTAGTCTTTCTTCTCCAGTAGCCTAACAATCTGGGAAACCGTCATAACATCCATACCGGTGAACCGAGCGATATCAACTTGCGTTACATATTCCTCTCTATTAGACAAAAACAAGAGCGAGGTTAAAACGATAAATTGAGGCAGAGTGAGACCAACTGATTTCAAGACTCTTTTTAAGTTGCTTTCCCACTTGTTGTAGACTTTGATGAAAAGAAGACCTGTAGACTCTGTTTCATCGTTTTTATAAATTGAATTAAATTGATACTTTGACATTATTTCTCCTTAAATATTAAGTATACATATTATAAATGAATTTATTTTGTTTTTCAAGAAAAGGAAAGCCGAATGTTACAATTCTGTCAGACATTTTATAGTCTATATGCTATAATAAAAGCAAAACACCTAGAAAAGGAAGTCTTATGATTAAACTACTAGCCTTGGATATGGACGGAACACTCCTTAACGAAGCCAAGGAAATCCCACAAGCTCACATCACTGCCATTCACCAAGCTATTGAAAAAGGTGTCAAACTGGTTCTCTGTACAGGTCGCCCGCTTTTCGGTGTCCTTCCCTACTATAAACAACTAGGACTGGACCTTCAGAATGAGTATGTCATCGTCAATAACGGTTGTTCAACCCATCAGACCAGTGACTGGAGTCTAGTGGACTGGCAGGAACTTAGTCCAGCTGACATTGAATACCTCTATGACCTAGCTGAAAAAAGCGACGTCCAGTTAACTCTTTTTGATGAGAAACATTATTTTGTCCTCGGTGGCAAGCCTAATGAAATTGTTCAAAATGATGCCAAGCTCGTCTTTTCAGACTTAACTGAAATTTCCCTTGAGGAAGCGACTAGTGGCAAGTACCGTATGTTTCAGGGTATGTTTTTAGGCACCAAAGAGCAAACAGACGATTTTGAGCAGCGGTTTGCTGAGGAACTCTGTCAACAATTTAGCGGTGTTCGTTCGCAGCCTGTCATTTATGAAGCCATGCCACTTGGAACGACAAAGGCTACTGCTCTTTCTCGACTAGCAGCGATTTTGAAGTTCGAGCCCTCAGAAATTATGGCCATGGGCGATGCCAATAACGATATCGAAATGCTTCAGTTTGCAGGACTGGGCATTGCAATGGGAAATGCCAGTGACCATGTCAAATCCCTTGCTAATGACGTTACAGCAAGCAATGAAGAAGAAGGCGTTGCTCGCGCCATTGAGAAGTATATTTTATAATTGAGAAGCCCAGTTCATATCAACTGGGTTTTGTTTCTTTTAAGAATTACAAAACTTTAGAAACTCTTTAGAATTACTTGATGTTTCTTTGATTTCTATACCTTATACTAAAGTTAGAAAAATAAATCAAAAGGAGAAAATCATGAAAACAGTACTCGAAATTCATGGACTGACCAAACAATTCGGCCAACAAGCTATTCTTCAAGATCTTAGTCTAACCATAAAAGAGGGAGATATTTATGGTTTAATTGGAAAAAACGGAGCAGGTAAAACTACTCTTATCAAAATCATTACACAACTACTGTTTGCGGATAAAGGAACTATTTCCCTCTTTTCTAGTCAAGAACAAAATGAATGGACCAAAGCTCTATCTCGAGTAGGTTCAGTTATCGAATCACCTGTAGCCCATAATCACTTAACAGCATACCAGAATCTGAAATATTATTGTATGATACGTCATATTCCAAATGCTGATAAAGTCATTCAAGAAACACTGGATTATGTAGGTTTGTCAGATACAGGTAAAAAAGTCTTCCGTGATTTCTCGCTAGGAATGAAACAAAGACTTGGTATCGCCATTGCGCTTCTATCCAAACCTGATTTCCTGATTCTTGATGAACCCATTAACGGTCTAGACCCAATTGGAATCAAAGAATTTCGCCTCATGATCCAGCGACTCAATCAAGAAAAAGGCATAACTATCCTCATCTCTAGCCATATCTTGTCAGAACTCTATCTCTTAGCTAATCGCTTTGGTATTCTGGATCAAGGTAAGATTATCCGTGAAATCAGTAAAGCTGAGTTTGAAACACTGAGTGAGGATTATATTGTGCTTAGAACAGGCGATAAAGAAAGAGCTTGTCAGGTATTGAAAGAACAAATCCAGCTCCAGTTTAAGGTTGTGAACCCTGAAAATGAAATCCATATCTTTGGAAATGAACAAGATGTCAAACAGATTCTTAAGCAACTAACTTTGGCTGATGTTGCTATTGATGAGATATACTTTGCCCGTCAAAACCTAGAAGAATACTTCACACAATTGGTAGAATAGGAGAAAAATCATGATACATACCATTCGAGCAGATTTTTACCGTCTCTTTCGCTCCAAAGGATTCTGGATTACAGAGTTCATTCTCTTTGCTCTCATGCTAATGGGCGCAACAATAGGAGCTACAGGACATCTAATGTCAGTAAATACTACACCTGAAACAGAATTTCCGACCAAAGGTTGGGACGGGGTCCAAGCTCTTATCAACGCGTCTAGCAATGGTTCAAACCTCGTTTTTCTCTGCATCGTCCTGACATGCCTCGTTCTTGGAGTTGATTTAATCGGCAAACTCTATAAAAATAGTTTGACAGTTGGCGTTTCTCGTACAGAGTTTTTCCTTGCTAAATCCTTTGTTCTAGCAAGTATTGCTCTCTTACAACTCATCGCCAGCCTTGTTATTGCCTTTATTCCAGCAACTATCTTAAATGGATTTGGGACCATGCCTGATGGATTTATTGGCAATCTATTGATAACCATTTCCCTTCAATTTCTCTGCCTTCTCGCTTGGCTTTCGATTGTTTCCTTTATTCTCTACCTGACTCATTCTTATCTTGCTGTATTTATCGGCTATCTGATTAGTTCTATCATTCTTTCTACGCCAATGCTTCTTTTCCCAGACATTGAAATTCTACGATATTTAATCCTAGATTTTGCCTATGCTATGACTAGTAATAGTCAATCTATTCTCTATACCATCACGGTTTGCGTAACGGTCATACTTTTCTTCTCTTTCAGTGGACTGATTATTTTCAAGAAGAAAAGCTTATAAAAAGGACCTCCTCTAGAATATAGAGGAGGTTTCTTCTGTTAAAAATAAATAAAGACTGAAAACCATTCTCCATCAGTGGCTAGCTTCATATCCGCTCCAAGAAGATGAACTAATTCCTCGGTAATATAGAGACCTAAACCAGAGGATTCTTCGGTATCCGACATATTTTCAGAATAAAAACGATTGCTGAGATTGTCTATATTCTTGATAGGTTTTTTGACAAGGTTATCAATTTCCAAAACAAGCCTATTTTCTTCCTTTTTCAAAGAAAGTCGAGCCTTCTCCTTGCCGTGCTTGAGAACATTTCCAAGGAGGTTTTGTATAATTCGATCAAGCAAGTCCTCATCAGTCGTCGTTTTCAATCCTGGTTCAACGTTAAAATCAAGAACAATATGTGAAGATTGAAAAACGTCGTAATAAGCTAAAGTCTTTTTCGTTATAAAAGTTGATAAATCAAGCTCTTCCAGTTTCGGTTTGACTGCTCCTTCCATCAAATGACGGTATTCGAGGAGAGCCTCCAAACGTTTAGAAACCAAATCCTGATGATGGGCTATTTTATTTAAGGTTTCTGAACTATTATCGGGGTGTTTTATTAGTTGCTGGGTATATCCTGAAGCGATTGTCAAAGGTGTCCGAATATCATGAGCGATATTACTGATCGCCATATCTAGGGTGCGTTTTTCACGCTTCATGATTAGCTGGTTTTGCTCCACTTCCTGAAATAGATTCTCAATTTGGTTATGTAGTCGCAAAATGGTCTTTGAAAAGAAATTTACACCGATCCTCTTCATGCTACCAGAGCGAATCTTTTCTTCGATTTGTCTGCTTAAATCTCTAATTGCTATATGATAGCGAATCAAAGAAATCGCCAAAATGATGTTAATGAGGAGCAATATAGATATCAAAATGTAAATCATTACTTATCTCCTTTTAATCGAACACCAACTCCCCAAATGGTTTCGATGTACTCGTGATTTGGATCCAGTTGATGCAGTTTTTTACGGAGATTGCTTAGATGGGTGTTGAGCGTATTGTCTCCAGGCAGGTAACTTTCTTCCCAAATTAATTCATAGAGTTCTTCTTTGGTGAAGATCTTTTTAGGATGCTGGAGCAACGTTTGGAGAATCTGGCACTCTTTCTTTGCAAGGCGAATGGTTTCAGTTGCGTTACTTATTTCAAAACTATCCGCATCGAACTGGATATTTTTAAAGTTTTGTACGAGGTTATCAATTTCTCTTCGATCTCCTGACTGATGTTCACCACTTTGGCGTAATTGCACAGTGACTCTGGCAAAGACTTCGTCCAAATCAAAAGGTTTTACTACATAATCATTGGCACCGTCTAGTAGATATTGGCTGATGAGCTTTTTATCACCTAAAGCAGTAAGCATGATGACCGGAGTCTGACTCGTTTGTCGAATAGCTTGCAAGACTTGGTCGCCATTTTTCCCGGGGAGCATGATATCTAGCAAGACGAGATCAATGCCACCTTTGTCAAATTGCATTATACCTTCTGTCCCAGAAAATGCTTGAATCACCTCGTGTTCCTCTGCAAGAAGGGTTCTTAAGATTTCCTGGATGTCATTATTATCTTCAATTACAAGTATGCTCGCCATAAACCTCGTCCTTTCTAAAACTATTATAACATGTTTTGTTGGGAATTCCAGATACAGAAAAGCTCCTCTCACATTTTAAGCAAGAAGGAGCTAATGAATATTGAATCTACTTAACCCAATAAGCAATCAGGGTTATAATCCATAGATGAGCTGGGTAGAAAATATAAAAGAAATACTTATTCCAGCTGGTTTCCTTTCCTCGCTGTCCATTATACAAGGCCATAAAAGGAAAGACAGTGATAAAGAGCCAGTCAGAATTGTAAAGCAGCATTTCCAAGGTTTGGTACCAAGTATCATAGGTATGGATAGAAGTCACTAATAGGAAGGCCCACAGAAACGCGTAGAGGAGATTTCGCAATCCCTTGCGATTCCGACAAGAGTAACTAATCAAGAGAAATGGTATCATGGTGATACCACCCTCAGTAAAAAGACAACCGAAAATCAAGGTACCAGCAACCCCAATCTGACGCCACAACTTCTCTTTTTGATCCAGCTCTTTTCGAGGAAAACCAATCCAAAGCATGGTGACACCAATGGCCAAAGTAAAGAAAATATTATTATTGACCATTACTCCCTTAGATGCAAATAGGGCATTGAGTAGGCTATTTCCAGCAAACATGATAAACGCCCAACTCCAGAGACGGATAAGGTAGTTTTTCAGATTATGAGTATGGATAAAGCCTTCCATAGCCATATACGCAAACCAAACTCCCACACAACGGGTCAAGGCGTGAAGAATACCTTCCCACATAGGAGAAACGATTCCGGTGATATGAGGGATATGGTCTAGAATCATTACTGCCGCCATCAGATACTTCAACTGCGTCGCATTCCATTTTTTCATAATAAACCTCTTTCTTTTTGATCTACATAGAGTATAGCATACATTTCCGCGTATAATCGTACACCTATCTTACATTTAAAAAGCCTATCTTACATTTTTGTAAGACAGGCGTGAATATTAAAAGTTTATTATGAAAGTTACCTTCTAGTCCGTAATTCGTTGGTACATTTCTGGTCTTCTATCACGAAACAGTCCCCAGTTTAAGCGTTCGCTTGCTCCCTTATCAAGGTCATAAGTTGCTAACAGAACAGCTTCTCCTTGTCTTTCAGCTTTCTCTAGAATAGCTCCTGTTTCATCCGTCATAAAGGAGGAACCATAGAAGTCAAGACTAGAACTCTGTCCGCCATTTTCCTCACTAGGAGTGATTTCTTCCAAACCATAACGATTGGCTGCAATGACTGGGACAATATTAGCTGCTGCGTGCCCTTGCATCGTACGTTGCCAGTGACCACAACTGTCTGTATCCAAAATTGGCTCTGAACCGATAGCGGTTGGATAAAAGAGCAATTCAGCCCCATTCAGAGCAAGACAGCGCGCTGTTTCAGGGAACCATTGATCCCAACAGATACCGATCCCAATTTTAGCGTAGCGAGTATCCCAGACCTTGAAGCCAGTGTTACCAGGCGTAAAATAAAACTTTTCTTGATAATAATGATCATCTGGTATGTGTGTCTTTCGATAAACACCCAGCACTTCACCATCTGCATCAATGACGGCGATTGAGTTATACAAGACATTGCCATCTTTTTCATAGAAGCTGATCGGTAGAACAACCTGTAGTTCCTTAGCAAGCACTTTAAAATGCTGAATGGCTGTATTTTCTGTCACTGACTGGGCATATTGGTAGTAGTCATACTGGCGTTCCTGACAGAAATAGGGACGTTCAAATAATTCAGGCAAGAGAATGATTTTCGCGCCTTGGTCTGCGGCTTGGCGAGCTAAACGTTCCGCTGTTTGGATATTTGTTGTCACATCCTTGGCACATTGCATCTGGATCGCTGCAACTCTAACATTTCTCATCTTTTTCTCCTATTCTGGGATTTGTTGGGTGATACAGTGAATATTGCCACCACCTAAGAGAATATCTCTGGCTGGTATTCCTACGACTTTACGGTCTGGAAAACACTTGCTGAGAATATCCAAGGCCACTTGGTCGTTTACATCCTCAAACTGGGGAACCAAGACAGCCTTGTTGGCAATATAAAAATTGACATAGGAAGCTGCAAGACGTTCACCTGCATAACGCTCTTCTTCCCCTTCTTCATAACTATAGCCTGGTAAATCTTCATCGGTAACTACTTGATGAAGCGCTGGGATTGGCAATTTATGAATGGTGAAGGGACGACCTTTTGCATCCGTTTCCTTCTCTAAAAGAGCTAAATCAGCTACAGACATAGCATACTGGGGATCGTTTTGATCATCTGTCCAAGCTAAGACAAGTTCCGCAGGACCAACAAAGGCAGCAACATTGTCAACATGTTCATTGGTTTCGTCCTGATAAATACCGTAAGGAAGCCAAATAACTTTTTCGGCACCAAGACTCTCTAATAAGGTGTTTTCAATTTGCTCTTTAGATAGGTGGGGATTGCGTCCAGGACTTAGAAGACAACTTTCAGTCACAAGAATGGTTCCTTGACCATCGCTATGGATCGCGCCGCCTTCCAGTACAAAATGTTTGGCATCATAAACAGGCATTTCCAAGGCCTCAGCAAAGCGACTGGCTACTTGGTCATCATCTTCATAATCTTGGTAGAGTCCATCGACTGCTCCACCCCAGGCATTTTCTCTTTTATCATTGACGAGAATAGTCGGCCCAGTATCACGCGCCCAGGCATCATTAGTAGGAATATCTAAATAAACAACCTTTTCTCCAAGATAGGATTGGGCTTCAGATAGATGGTCCTGCTCCACCAAAAGATAGACTCTTTCCCCTTCTGCTATGGCCTTGATAATTTGGCTAAATGCTTTTTTTGCAGCCTTTCCTTGAAAAGGCCATGAACCTGGTCGAGTCGGCCATATCA
>OBWU01000164.1_pt1 | contig 22909 bp, 20 predicted proteins | sample 1476551 | NCBI WGS metagenome assembly OBWU01 (sample SAMEA2580135, study PRJEB22360) | human gut metagenome | biome: human gut; feature: human-associated habitat; material: faeces | place: Denmark | collected 2008/2010
AAGGGCCGCAATAACTACCTCTGCCTGCACAAGCTGGAGGGCGGCTACCCGGAAGACGAGCCGGATGCTCTCTTCGACATGCCTTCTTCGACCTCGCGCGTGGGTGAGGAAGTGGTGCGCCTGCGCGAGTGGGCTGACCGCACGGAGACCGGAGACCGTGACGAGCTGAAGCCCGGCGTCTCTGACCGCGCCTGGGCTCAGGTGTCGGTCAGCGCCGCCGAGTGTCTGGGCCGCCGCTGCCCGCTAGTGGAAGAGTGCTTTAGCGAGATGGCGCGTAGCCGTGCCGCTGAGGCTGACATTGTCATCACGAACCACGCCCTGCTGGCGATTAACGCTTTCGAGGGCATGAAGGTTCTGCCCGAGCACGAGACGGTCATTATTGATGAGGCTCATGAGCTGGTGGACCGCGTGACCGGTGCCGTGTCTGGTTCTTTGACGGTTGCGATGGTTCGCCGTGCGGCGCGTAGCGTGAAGAAGCATTCGAAGGCTGATTCCGGCGCCCTGGAGATGGCGGCAGGCACCCTGGAGACCGCGTTCGAGGGGCTTGCCGAGGGCCTGCTGAAGGGCCTGGACGGTCGCCTTTTGACCGCTATTTCTGCGGTCAATGATGCTGCCCGCACCGCCCTGTCCGATACGAAGTCGGACGGTCAGGATGTTGACGCCGGCCTGCAGATGGCGCGCTCGCGTGTCTCTGAGGTGCACGATATGAGTAGCCGCATTCTGGAGGCTTCGGGCGAGCAGGACGTTCTGTGGATTTCTCGTCAGGGCGGTTGGGAGAACGGCCGCTACGTGGCTGCTTCCGATACCGACCCGGCGACCCTGAATATCGCTCCGTTGAGCGTTGGCCTGCAGTTGCGTGACGGCCTGTTCGCTGACCGCACCGTGATTTTGACGAGTGCGACCCTGACGGTGGGTGACTCTTTTGATGTTGCAGCCGCTGCCCTGGGACTGCAAGGGGAGGGTGCGCCGCGCTGGACGAGTATCGATGTGGGTTCACCTTTCGACTACCGCAAGCAGGGCATCATGTACGTTGCCGGAGATTTGAAGCCTCCGGGATTTGGGGTGCATGAGGGTCAGCTGGAGCGTCTGCGTGAGCTGTGCGAGGCGTCGGAGGGCGGCGCCCTGGGCCTGTTCTCCTCGAAGCGTGCCGCTGAGCGTGCCGCCGAGTACATGCGTGAGCATAGCGACCTGAACATTCTTCTGCAGGGTGAGTCTTCGCTCAAGGCTCTGGTGGAGGAGTTCAGCGAGGACGTTGACTCATGCCTGTTCGGAACGATGAGCCTATGGCAGGGCGTGGATGTTCCGGGTGACTCTTGCCGCCTGGTGGTGATGGACCGCATTCCGTTCCCCCGCCCGGACGACCCGATTGCGCAGGCTCGTACGGAGGCGGTGAACCGTCACCGCGGTAACGGCTTTATGGCGGTTTCTGCTCACCATGCGGCGATTCGTATGGCGCAGGGCGCGGGCCGCCTGATTCGTTCGGTGTCTGACCGCGGCGTGGTGGCTGTACTGGATTCTCGTGTGGCGACTAAACGTTACGGCGGTTTCTTGATGAAGGCGATGCCGCCGATGTGGTCGACGCAGAATAAGGCAGCCGTGATTGGTGCGCTGGCTCGTCTTTCGGCGAGTATTGAGCGTTAGCTCGGGCGAGATCCATTCCTTGCCGCGCCGCCGCCCCGTTTTGGGCATATAAATTTAGACATATAGAAATCACCCCGGTGATACGTGAACGTTTACGTATCACCGGGGTGATTTCTATAGAGAGCTAAGAGCCCTAACGGTTATGTCTGTTAGAAGCCGTGCTGTTTAGAACCAGCTTCTTTTAGAAGCTGTGCTGTTGAGAGCCCGCGTCTTCTAGAGACTGCAACTTTTAGAGACTTGTATCTTCTAGAGACTACGCAGCACGGAGACGACCTTACCCATAACGGTTGCGCGGTCACCCATAATCGGCTCGTAGTTAGAGTTGCGCGGCATGAGCCAGGTGTGGCCGTCAACCTGACGGAACACCTTTACGGTTGCTTCATCGTCGAGCAGAGCAGCAACGATATCGCCGTTGTCTGCGGTGTGCTGCTCTCGGACAACCACCCAGTCGCCATCGCAGATTGCTGCGTCAATCATGGAATCGCCCTTGACCTTGAGCATGAAGAGCTTGCCGCTACCGACCAGCTGGCGGGGCAGGGCAAGCACATCCTCCACGGACTGCTCGGCGGTAATGGGGCCGCCCGCTGCAATTCGTCCAACCAGGGGAACGGGTACGAGGTCCTCATCGCCGACTTCGAAGTTCGGCAGCTCGGGCAGGGAAGAGGAAGCGCTACCGTGGATGCCGACGCCGTTCTCATCCAGCACCTCAATGGCGCGGGGGAGCTTGGGGTCGCGGCGAATGTAGCCCATGGTCTCGAGACGGCCGAGCTGGTGAGTGACCGAAGACAGGGACGCAAGACCCACCATGTCACCAATCTGGCGCATGGACGGCGGGTAACCCTTTTGTTCAATCTCGGTGCGGATCGCGTCAAGAATCTTCTGCTGGCGCGCGGTCAGCGCCGGACGGGGTGCTGTTGCCATTTCTTTTCCTTCGGTCTGTACTCCGACCTTGTATCCCGGTCGGGGCACGGATGGGTGCTTCACACGTTTTCCGATGGTGTCCTAAAAATTTTTTTGGTTCTGCTGAAATTGGTCTTATCTCGTCAGGGGGTGGAGGAATTCTATCCGTGCCGGAGCGATACGCGGGCAACGAGTATGCGCCTCCGCCCTATAAAACTCAGTCAGCAGCACCTGCATTTAGATACAGAACCAAGCTGTAACGGGTACAGAAACCTGCTGTGAGTAGGACTCATCAGGAGCGTGTGGAACGTCTCTTGACACCAGTGTAGAACACTACACCGAAAAACTCAAACAAATATTCTAGATTTTTTCTTCGAAACTCGAAGAAATTTTTAGTACATCTCTGCTAGACTTTAGAACAAGAGTTCGTATATACTCTTGAATCTCTCCTGAAATTCAGGATTTACGGATGAATGTTCGAAAAATATTCGAAGCTTCGACCCGGAGTCTTCCAGGAGGGGCGTGTGAAGGAGTGTTCGAATGTATTCGAATCCTCTGCCTCTCTCTTCGCACGATCTACCCCGGATGCTCTAGGGAGCATCCGGCGAAGAGAGAGCGCAGGGGATGGGGTGTTGGGGCGACCCAGCGCAACCCGGTGCATCCGGCGCTCTGACCGAACTAGAGAATAGCTACCCAATAGTTATCGCCTAACAATCACCACTCCATAGTTATCACTCAACTAGGACCTCCGAGCGGGTATCGCTCGGCATTGCTAGACCCGCGGGGTAGCCCCGGGGCGAGCTGAGAGAAAGGAACCACAATGACTACTGCAGCACCTATTGCTTCTCGCGGCACTTCTGCACACCTTCCGGCAGGTTTGGTGGTACTTCACCCCGCCCGCACTACCCAGCGTCACACGCGTGTGCCTTCTTCTCCTCAGTCTGTGCGTTCTTCTCGTGCGGCTCATGCGCCCCGTCCCGCGCAGGTGGCCCAGCCTACCCACGTTCCCGCTGTTTCTGCACCTGCTGTTTCTGCCCAAGCGCCCGCGTCGGTTCGCTCCGTAGCTTCTGAGGCGCAGGCTGCTTCTGCCGCACAGGCGCCTAGCGTGAAGAGTGCTCTTCTGGCTAAGGGAGGCGAGCTTCTGCGTGCGGTTCCCGCTTCGATTCGTCGTTTTGGCACTCCGCGCGGTTTCCTGAAGGGCCTGCCTCTGCTGACCCTGGCGGCACTGATTGTGCTCGGTGCTATTAGCTTCTTTGGCCCGGCGGCTTCTGCTTCCGTGGAGAACACTTCGGCGACTCGAACCGTCGTCGTGGTCAAGCACGGCGAGACCCTGTGGGATATTGCTCAGGCGGTGGATCCGCAGGGTGACACCCGTGATACTGTGGTTCGTATTATGGAGTTGAACTCGTTGACCAGCACCTCTGTTGATGCCGGTCAGCGTCTGGAAATTCCTCAGACTCAGCGCTAAGCATGGACCCGTGTGTGGTTGGCTTCTGCATGAGGTTGATGTCTTGACTCCGAATCCTTCATCTCTCAAGCTAGAGCGCTTGATCCGAATTCTTGAGCCTATGAAATAGGAGCGCACCGATGCCTGTTCCCGTTGAACCCACACCCGTCGAAACTGAATCTGTACAGAGTGCTCAGGCCGCTCGTCCTGTGGTTGCCGTTTTGGGGGATCCCGGAACTCGTGGCGCCTTGGTGAAGCTTCTTCAGGATGCGGGGGCGGACGTTATCGTGACCGCTGTGCCCGACCAGTTGCGTGAGGCTGACGGCATGGTGGTGACCGGCGGTGTGAGCTCTCTCGAGGCGTACGAAGACCTGAAAGCTAAGGACGCTGAGCGCGTGATTGGTCGCCGTGTTGCTGGCGGTCGTCCGGTGCTGGCTGCCGGTGCGGCGTTGAGCTGCCTCTTCGACTCGGTGACGGTGGAGCATCCGCAGATGGGGCAGGTTCAGGTGCAGTGCATGGGGGAGTGGCCCGGTGAGAGCGTGGAGCTTTCTGCCCGAGACCTGGCGCCCGGTGCTTCTGCCCTGCGTTCTTCCTCCGATAGTACGTTGCTCAAGGATCTTGAGGGTGAGGCTCACTTCAAATCTGAGCACGGCGTTTTTGAGTGGGCTTTTGATCAGAGCATTGAATATATTGCCCCTCCGGCGGTGACTTGGACTGTCACCGAGCCCGCCTATATCGCGGCGGTTGAGAACGGTCCACTGACGGCGGTGCAGTTCTGCCCGGTAGGTTCTGGCGAGCTGGGGGCGGAGTTTATGCGCCGCTGGGTTGCGTCCCTGGCGGCGACCGGTCGCCTGTCTCCTGGCGACTCCGCTACTGCTGCGGGAGGTAACTAATGTCTGTGCCCGTTCTTGAACTTCTGCCCGCCGTTGATATTTCTGAAGGCTACGCGGTGCGCCCGGTGGGCGGCACCCTGTCCGGTGGTGAGCAACGCCTCGACCCTGTTGAGGCGGCTCTGACCTGGGTGAAGGCGGGTGCCCGCTGGATTCACCTGGTTGACCTTGACCTGGCGTTTGGTCGCGGCACGAATACCGAGGTTCTGGCTGAGGTGGTTGCCGCAGTCCGTGCCGAGAACACCCGAACGGGCTCCGCTCCGGTTCGTATTCAGGTCAGCGGCGGCGTTCGTAATGCTGAGAGCCTGGAGCGCGCCCTGAGCCTGAATCCGGACCGCGTGAACGTGACTAGTGCGGCTCTGGCGGATTCTTCCTGGCTTGAAGGTGTTCTGGCTCATTATGCCGATTCTGATCTTCTGGCTCTTGGCCTCGATGCCCGTTATAACCCCGAGCGGGGCTGGGTGACGGTGGCTCGCGGTACCGATTGGTCGGGGCCTGATTTGGCGGAGGCGCTGGCGTGGCTGGAGAGCGCGGGTGTGCGCCGCTATATCGTCACGGATGTGAGTAAGGACGGTTCTCTGGCGGGCCCGGGTGCGGAGCTGCTGGATGAGGTGCTGGCTCAGACTGCCTGTCGGGTGGTGGCGTCCGGTGGTGTGGCGTCGCTGGCTGATCTTGTGAAGCTGCGTTCTATGGTGCCTTATGGTTTGGAGGGCGTGGTGCTTGGCAAGGCGCTGTATGTGGGTAACTTTAGTTTTGAACAGGCTCTTGAGGTCGCTGGCTCCCGCTAAAGCTACCGCTCTGCTTTAGCCCGCGTAGATTTCTTATCCGCATAGGTTTTATATATGACGAAGCCCCGTCTTCCTCAATACGAGGGATGCGGGGCTTCGCTGTGAATAGACCGGGTACGGTTTAGTAGACCGGGCCGGTGAGCTTTTCGCCGGGGCCCTTGCCGGGCTCGTCCGGGAAGGGGGATGCTTCGCGGAAGGCGAGCTGCAGGGTGCGCAGGCCGTCGCGCAGGGGTGCTGCGTGCTGGGAGCCGATTTCGGGTGCAGCGGCGGTGACGAGGCCTGCCAGTGCGGTGATAAGCTTGCGTGCTTCGTCGAGGTCCTTGAGGTCGTCGGCGTTTTCCTCTGCTGCCAGGCCGCACTTGACGGCTGCGGCGCTCATCATGTGGATGGCTGCGGAGCTGATGACTTCGATGGCGGGTACGTCTGCGATGTCACGCAGCTGTTCGTTGACGGCTTCGACCTGCTCTTCGGTGAGTTCGGTGTGGCCGTGTACGGGGGTTTCTTCTTCCGCGGTGAAGCGGAAACTCGTGTTTTCAGTGCTCATAGTCCTAGAATCTCATATTTCGTTTGTTTCGGTAAATGCGTCCTTAAGAGTGGATGCTTCTGTGGGCTTTCTGCAGGAATCCCCGCAATTTTTATGGTGTTTTACGTCTAATCCCTTGCGTCTGTCGGGGATTCTGCGGTATCGTTGTAGGCAGTTTGCAAGTGGAGCATGCCTCCCACCCGGTTGACCGCCGCAAGCGTTAGCTTGCGAGTTTTGAGGTGAACGGGTTTGTCCGCCGCTTTCGGCGTACGCTGGTTTGTGCCTCCGCTTGTGTAACTGCGGGGGCTTTTTTAGTGCCCGCAACGGATAGTATTCACGGGGAAACCCACAGAGCACAGGAGCTAGTCATTAGCGAACCACGCATTAACGATCGTATCCGCGTTCCCGAGGTCCGTCTTGTCGGTCCCGGTGGCGAGCAGGTAGGCGTTGTCCCTCTGAAGGACGCTCTGCGTCTGGCTGAGGACGCCGAACTCGACCTGGTCGAGGTTGCCCCGAACGCGAAGCCGCCCGTGTGCAAGCTCATGGATTACGGTAAGTACAAGTACGAAGCCGCAATCAAGGCTCGTGAATCCCGCAAGAAGCAGGTTAATGCCGTTCTGAAGGAGATCCGTTTCCGCCTGAAGATTGATACCCACGACTACGAAACCAAGGTTGGACACGCTCGTCGTTTCCTTTCCGGTGGTGACAAGGTCAAGGCAATGATTCAGTTCCGTGGTCGTGAGCAGCAGCGCCCCGAGATGGGTGTGCGTCTGCTGGAGCGTCTGGCGGCTGAGCTGGCTGAGGTGAGCACCGTTGAGTCTCGCCCCCGTCAGGATGGCCGCAACATGGTGATGGTTCTGGCTCCGCTTCGCGGTAAGGCAGAGGCTCGCCGTGAGCAGGGCGCCGGCGGTCGCAAGGGTCGCGAGCGTATTGACACGACCAAGGCGAAGCCCGTAACTAATTCTTTGGCAGACGCTATGCCTGCCGAGCTGAAGGCACAGGCTTCCGCCGAGTAGGGAACCGGGTCGTCACTTTAGGATGGGCACGCGCCTCCACCGTTGGGTGGGTGTTGCGGGTTCACCCGGTGCCGGTTCCGAGGCGCCTCGTCAGGGGTGCCTCATCTTTGGTCCTTGGGGCTGATGCGTGTATCGCTCAACCCCACTAAGCTACCCCGCCGTTGTGGCGGGGGATGAATGTAAGGAGAACGGCAGCTATGCCGAAGCAGAAGACCCACTCTGGTGCTAAGAAGCGCTTCAAGCTCACCGGTAGCGGCAAGGTTAAGCGCCAGCAGGCGAACCGTCGCCACTACCTGGAGCACAAGTCCTCTCGTCTGACCCGTCGTCTGGCTTCTGACCAGATCGTTACCGGCGGCCAGGCAAAGGTTGTCAAGAAGATGCTGGGTAAGTAAGCAACGCTTACTCTCTGCACCTGGCGCACCGATAGTGGTGCGCACTGATTAAAGACTCGCTCCTGTTCAGCGTGATATGTGAGCTGTTCAGGACATAAGACGAAGGAGACACACGTGGCACGTGTGAAGCGCGCGGTTAACGCGCACAAGAAGCGCCGTACTATTCTCGATCGTGCATCCGGCTACCGCGGTCAGCGTTCTCGCCTGTACCGTAAGGCTAAGGAGCAGGTCACTCACTCGCTGGTTTACAGCTACGACCACCGTCGTAAGAAGAAGGGTGACTTCCGTCGCCTGTGGATTCAGCGTATCAACGCTGCTTCCCGCGCACAGGGCCTGACCTACAACCGCTTCATCCAGGGTCTGAAGGCTGCTGGTGTTGAGGTTGACCGCCGTATGCTGGCTGAGCTGGCTGTTAACGAGCCCGCTGCCTTCAACGCACTGGTTGAGATTGCTAAGAACAACCTGCCCGAGGACACCTCGGCTCCCAAGGCTTAATGAGCCTAGGTTGTGTTCTTACCTCGAAGATCTAGGTTCGGGGTAGGATACTTAAGCGTCGTGAGCGGCCGTCTGCACTTTTGAGTGTGGGCGGCCGCTTTCTGCGTATCTGGGGGTTGTGCTTGTGGCTGTTCTGCGTTTTTTGGGTGTGCCTTTGCCTGTACCCTTTAAGAGTGAACTTTTTTGAACGTATTAGTACCCCCGTTGTGATGTCCAATCCGCAGGCTGATCGTGTGCGCGATATTGCGAAGCTGCGTACCCGTGCGGCGCGCACGAAGAAGGGCCAGTTCTTGGTGGAAGGCCCGCAGGCTGTGCGTGAGGCGTTGAAGGCGCACCTGAAGAGCCCCATCCTGGACGCTGTGTATGTCACGGAGGCGGCTTTTGACCGTCATGAGGATATTGCAGAGCTGCTGGAGCAGGTGTACGGCACCCCCACCCCGGAGGAGGGCCGCCGCGTCTTTATGCGTGTGGTGACCGATGAGGTGCTGGAGGCGATGGCTGATTCGGTGAGCCCGCAGGGTATTATTGCGGTTTCCTTTATGGTGGATGCGTCGTTCGCGCTGCTGTGGGGTGAGGGTGCGTTGAACCCGAAGCTGATTGCTGTGCTGTCTCGTGTGCAGGATCCGGGTAATGCGGGCACTATTCTTCGCGTGGCTGATGCGGCTGGCGCCGACCTGGTGATTACGACTAAGGGTTCGGTGGATTTGTATAACCCGAAAACGGTGCGTTCTACCGCTGGTTCGCTGTTCCACGTGCCGATTATTCAGGGTGTGCAGCTGGAGGATTTCGCGGAAGATGTGAAGTCTCAGGGTACTGTTGTGCTGGCTGCTGATGGTTATGGTGCGGTGAATCTGCAGGAGCTGAGTGAGTACACTGCGGCTCGTCGTGCCGGTGTGGAGGCGAGTGCCCCTGCCGGTGTGAAGGGTAATTTTGATCTTTCTAAGCCGACGATGTGGCTTTTCGGGAATGAGGCGCAGGGCTTGAATGCTGAAGAGAAGGCAGCCGCTACGATGCGCGTGGCTGTTCCTGTCTATGGTTCGGCTGAGTCTTTGAATGTGGGTACGGCTGCTGCTGTGTGCCTGTATGCTTCGGCGATGGCTCAGCGCGGTGTTTCTCGCTAGGTTTTGGGCGGTTCACGGCTGTGGTACAGCGGTGGGCCGCTTTAGCATCATGGGTTTTAGAGTTTTAGTTTAGGGCTGAGAAAGGGAAATTATGTCTGCTCCTTCTGGTCATTCGGGTTCGGGCGCGATTATTGCCGCGCTGGGTGCGAACCTGGGTATTGCGGTGCTGAAGTTTTTGGCTTTTGCGCTGACTCGTTCTTCGTCGATGTTGGCGGAGGCTATTCACTCGGTGGCTGACTCGGGTAATCAGCTTCTGCTTCTTTTGGGCGGTCGCGCTTCGCAGAAGCAGGCTGATGAGGAACATCCGTTTGGTTATGGCCGTAACCGCTATATTTACGCGTTTATTGTGTCGATTATTATCTTTGCCCTGGGTGGCTTGTTTGCTCTGTATGAGGGGTATGAGAAGCTGCATGACCCGCACGGTATTACTGAGTGGCAGTGGGTTCCCGTGGCTGTTCTGGTGGGTTCGATCCTGCTGGAGGGTAATTCGTTCCGCGTGGCGGTGAAGGAGTCGCGTGAGCTGAAGGGCAAGCAGAGCTGGATGCGTTTCTTGCGTACTTCGAAGAATCCGGAGCTTCCGGTGCTTCTGCTGGAGGATGCGGGTGCGTTGCTGGGTCTGATTTTTGCGCTTTTTGGCGTGGGTCTGACTCTGTTGACCGGTAATGGTCTGTGGGATGCGTTCGGCACTCTGGCTATTGGTGTGCTGCTGGTCTTTATCGCTGTGTTCCTTGCGGTGGAGATGAAGTCCCTAATTTTGGGTGAGGCTGCTTCGCCGGAGGATTTGGCGAAGATTCGTGCGGCGATTGAGGACGGCGATAGCGAGCGCATTATCCACATTAAGACTGTGCACCTGGGTCCTGAGGAGATTCTGGTGGCGGCAAAGATTCGTATTCATGATGCTGATACTGGTCGTGCGGTAGCTGATGAGATTGACGCGGCTGAGGTGCGTATTCGCGAGGCTGTTCCTGCGGCGCGCATCATTTATCTGGAACCGGATATTTTCCGGGCCTAGCTCTAGGAGATTTTCGTTATGACCGTTGAGATGATCGTTGATGGTTTGCTAAAGATTTTCGTTGGCCTGATCATTCTTTTGGTGTACCTGCGTCTGACTCACCGTTCTCAGGCGGGGCACCAGACCCCGATTGATACCATCGGTAACTTTGTCATCGGTGGTGTGTTCGGTGGCGTGTTGTACAGCACGCAGATTAGCTTGTTCTACTTTGTCATCTACATGGTGTTTACGCTGTGCATGATTCAGCTGCTGAACGTGGCGACCACGAAGATTCGTTTTCTGCATATGGCGGTGCGTGAGCAGCGCGTGCCGGTCATTACGGATGGTGATATCGATATTAAGAGCTTCCAGCAGGCAGATGTGGTTCTTGATCCGATGCGCCTGATTGCTGACCTTCGTGCGCAGGGTATTTACGACCTGGAAGACATTGAGTTCGCTCAGATTGAGCCGAATGGTGTGCTGAGTGTGATTCGTAAGGGCGACGGTGTGCCGAACTTTGCTCTGATTGTGAAGGGTACCTTGGTCACTCGCGATATCGCGGATGCGCACAAGACCGAGGATTGGGTGTACCTGCAGTTGCGTGCGGCTGAGGTCGAACTTGAGGATGTCTTCCTCATGGAGTTCAAGAACGGTAACCGCCTGCTCATTCTGCTCAATGACGGCACTACTATTCGCCGTGAGGTAGCAGAAGCCTCGAATATGAATGATGAGGAAGAAGAGTGGCAGGAAGGCGTGGAGGAAGCTCCCGAGCCTAAGGACGCTGAGGGTGCGCATCCGACTAAGGGCTCTGAAGCGTAGAACTACAGCGTAAATCTAAAGCGTAGAAGAAGGTAGAGAAAGATGAGTGATATGTTGCTCTCGTTTGAGGTTCAGGTGGTTGGCGCCGCCGTGGTTGATTCTTTGGAGGCTCCGACCCGCATGCTGGTGGCTCAGCGTTCTGAGCCGCAGACAGTTGCTGGCATGTGGGAGTTCCCGGGCGGTAAGGTCGAGCCGGGGGAGAGCTGCGAGCAGGCGCTGGTGCGTGAGCTGAAGGAGGAGCTGGGCGTGCAGGCCCGTCTGGGTGCTGAGGTGCCCGGTGCGTACCCGCAGGGCTGGCGTCTGAGTGAGCGTCTGGCGATGCGCGTGTTCTTCGCGGAGATTCTTTCGGGTACTCCGGATACTCTGGAGGATCACAGCGCTCTGCAGTGGATGCCGCTGCCGAAGTCTAAAGATGACGCGCAGGCGTATGATGACCTGCTGGGTTTGCCGTGGATTCCGGCGGATTTGCCGATTGTTGTGGCTCTTCTGCAGCAGCTGCAGGACACTGGCACTGGTGAGGCGTAGACCCAAGGTCTGACCTCATGCTCTGCACTAGTTCGTTGCGAGGCTAAACGACCGTTATGTGACAAACTCGCGGCGGCGGTGCGATAAATTTTCTACATCTTTTTTGACGCTGTTTGAAGGCGGGATTTCCTGTGGGGGAGTCCCGCCTTTATTCATATTTTGAGGGTGAGTTATGCGCCAGGTGATCCTGACTTGCGTGTTTGTTGGGGTGTTTATTCACAGTGCGTAAAGTTATGGCGACAGGTCGTGTCCAAGAGCCTGCACCGTAAAGATATAGGCGATTTTAGGCATGTTTTAGGCGTGCGCAGCCCCATAACCCGGGATGAAATCCGGCGCCAATCACCGTATGTTTATTAGGTAAGGAAAAACTGTCTAATTGGTGATACTGAAATGAACTTTTGGGGAGCCTTCCTCGGAAACTTTTTGATTGGCCTGCGCGAGGGCCTCGAAGCGGCACTGGTCGTAGGTATCCTCCTCGCCTACATCCGCAAAACGCAGCGTACCCACCTGCTGGCACCCATGTGGGCCGGCGTCGGTGTGGCGGTCCTACTGTCCCTCGGCTTTGGCGCTCTGCTGACCTTCGGTCCCCAAACCCTCACCTTCGAAGCGCAGGAAGCCATTGGCGGTTCCCTGTCTATCATTTCGGTTGGCTTCGTCACCTGGATGATTTTCTGGATGGCTGAAAACGCCCGCATGCTCTCCGCCGAACTCAAGGGCAAACTGGACGCTGTGCAGACCAGCGCATGGGCTGTGGTTCTGCTGGCGGCGCTTTCCGTGGGTCGTGAAGGCCTGGAAACCACCCTGTTTATCTGGTCGGCTACCCGCACCGCCGGTCAGGAGGCGAACGCAACCCCCATGCTCGGTGCGCTGGTCGGTATCGCGATTGCCGTTGTGATGGCGTGGGGCATGATGCGCGGCATGATGCGCATTAACCTCTCCCGCTTCTTCATGATTACCGGTGCGTTCCTGGTCATCGTGGCGGCGGGCGTGCTCTCCTACGGTATTCACGACCTGCAGGAGGCGGGTATCCTGCCGGGTCTGAACAGCACCGCGTTCGAGTCCTACCGTTACATCGACCCGAGCGGTTTCCTCGGCACCCTGCTCAAGGCTGTGTTCAACCTGTCCTCGACCACTACCTGGCTTGAGGCGGGCGCCTGGATTCTGTATGTGGGCATTGTGATGCCGCTGTTCATCCGTGCCCAGCGCCCGGGTCTGAAGGCGGCGGCTAAGAAGCCGGAAACCGAAAAGGCTACCGCCTAGACCAGGTTGCGTTCTGCCTCCACGGGAGAACCAGCACGGGAGAACCAGCCCCCTAGATTTTTGCGGCAACGATTGTCCGCGAACCCTAACTATTCATACATTCACCCTTCACGGGACCTCTACATAAGGAGAACCTATGCGTAAGACTCTCGCCTCCGCCGGTGCACTGCTTTCGGTCGGCGCACTCGCCCTGACCGGCTGCACTCCCAACAACCAGAACGTGGCGTCCTCCGCTTCGGGCGCGGCATCCTCCGACGGCGTTATTAACGTCAGCGCTAGCGACGATGCCTGCAAGCTGTCGGCGACCACCGTGAAGGCTGGCAAGGTCACCTTCAAGGTCAAGAACGAAGGCACCAAGGTCAACGAGTTCTACGTGCTCGGCTCCGACGGCCTGCGTATCGTTTCTGAGGTGGAGAACATTGGCCCGAACCTCAGCCGTGACCTGACCGTGGAACTGGCAGAGGGTAGCTACAAGACCGCGTGCAAGCCCGGCATGGTTGGCGACGGTATCCGCGGCGATTTCACCGTGACCAAGAACGAGAACGCGGCAACTATCTCCGCCGATGAGCAGGCACTGCGCGACACCGCAGTCACCCAGTACACCTCCTATGTCAAGGATCAGGTGGAGGCGCTGAAGACCAAGACCGAGCAGTTCGCTGAGCTCTACACCGCCGGCAAGGTAGAAGAAGCGAAGGCGCTGTACTCCTCCGCGCGCCTGCACTACGAACGCATTGAGCCGGTCGCTGAGTCCTTCGGTGACCTGGACCCCGCACTGGATGCACGTGAAGCAGACGTGGAAGAGGGCAAGGAATGGACCGGCTGGCACAAGATTGAGAAGGACCTGTGGCAGCCTACCGCTGAGAAGAACGGCGGCAAGGAGTACACTCCGCTGACCGCTCAGGAACGTGCAGAGCTGGCGAAGAAGCTCGTTGAGGACACCCAGAAGCTCTACGACGAGGTTCACTCCTCCGAGTTCAAGCTTGAGGCATTCCAGATTTCTAACGGCGCTAAGGAACTGCTCGACGAGGTGGTAAACACCAAGATCAGCGGTGAGGAAGAGATTTGGTCGCACACTGACCTCTCGGACTTCCAGGGCAACATTGATGGTGCTCGCGTGGCGTATGAGGACGTTCTGCCGATTCTGAAGCAGAAGGACCCGAAGCTGGCTGAGGACATCGCGAAGAAGCTCGACGTCGTTCAGAAGCTGCTCGACAAGTACAAGAAGGGCGATAGCTTCGCTGCGTACGATGAGCTGACCAAGGAGCAGGTGCGCGAGCTGTCCGATGCTGTTGAAGCTCTGTCTGAGCCGATTTCGAAGATGACTGAGGTCGTGACCGGCGCGGGCACTAAGTAGTATCTAACCGACGCTCGCCTGCCGCGGTATTTGATGTTCGCGGAAATGCCGGGTGGGGACTGCGGTTGATTCGTGTCTCCGCCCGGCTCAGGTGCATTCTTCATGCAGGGTTACTCGCGAGTAGCCGATGCATTCTTCAATCATTCACACATCATACGAAAGGCCTTCCCATGCCTACCGATTCCAACCACCACACCCCGGAAGTAGCCCCCGACGCTAAGCCTGCTGGCACCTCCCGCCGCGGTGCGCTCGGCGCCGCACTGGCTGGTGCCGGTGCTCTGGGCGCCCTCGGTGCGCTCGCCGGCTGCTCCTCCAATTCCAGCGCGCAGACTTCTGCGAGCGCTTCCTCGACCGCTGTGAAGGATTCCCATTCTTTCTACGGTGAGCATCAGAGTGGCATCTCTACGGAGGTGCAGGACCGCATGTATTTTGCGGCGCTGAACTTGAAGACTACCGACCGTGACGAAATCCAGTCCCTGTTTAAGGAGTGGAGTGCCGCTGCTGCGAAGTTGCAGGCAGGCGAGCTGGTGGGCGAGGACCGCTCCTATGAGGCGCCTCCTAAGGACACCGGTGAGGCGATGGACCTGTCTGCCGCGAACCTGACCCTCACCTTTGGTCTGGGTCGTAGCTTCTTCGTTGATGATGAGGGTAAGGATCGTTTTGGCTTTGCGAGCAAGCTCCCGGAGGCGCTGGTCCGCATCCCTCATATGACCGGTGATGCGCTGGAAGCTAAGCGTAGCAATGGCGATATCTGCATTCAGGCGTGTGCGGATGACCCGCAGGTGGCGTTCCACGCGATTCGTAACTTGATCCGTATTGCTGGTGGCCGTGCCGTGGTGGCGTGGAATCAGCAGGGCTTTGGTCGTACTTCTTCGACCTCGACGAGCCAGGTGACGGCTCGTAACCTGTTCGGTTTCAAGGACGGTACGAACAATCTGAAGGTGGAGAGCCCGAATCTGCTGAAGAAGCATGTATGGACTTCTTCTGAGAATTCGGCGAATAGCCCGGCGTGGATGGAAGGCGGTAGCTATCTGGCTGCTCGTCGTATCCGCATGAATATTGAGACCTGGGACCGCACCCGTCTGCGTGAGCAGGAGGAGATTATGGGCCGTACGAAGGTCAGTGGCGCGCCGCTGTCCGGTGGTGACGAGTTCACGGCTCCTAACTTTTCGGAGAAGGGTCGCTCGGGTCCTCTGATTCCCGCAGATTCGCACATGCGTCTGATGCATCCTGATCAGAATCAGGGCGTGCAGATGTTGCGCCGCGGTTTCAATTACACCGATGGTGCTGATGAGCTGGGCCGCCTGGATGCTGGTTTGTTCTTCATCGCGTATGTGTGCGATCCGCGCACGCATTTTATTCCGATGCTGAGCACGATGACTTCTTCGGATGCTTTGAGTGAGTATCTGCGTCATACCGGTAGTGCGCTTTTTGCGGTGCCGCCGGGTGTGAAGGATGAGAACGACTACATCTGTTCGGGTCTTTTCAGCTAGTGGGTGTGTGGAACTAGCGCCTGCTTGGGCTTGCTGAGCGGCGTGTTTGTGTTGTTGAAAGCAGGAGGTGGTGTCACCTCCTGCTTTCTCTTGTTGAGGCGTGTGCAGCCGCTATTTTGCGGGTGTTGGGGGTGCTTGGGTTGTCTCTTTGTGGGTTTTTGTTGGGGAGGGGATTTTGTCATATATGGGTTCGACACGGATACATACTTTGGAAACCTTCCGGTAGGCGGGTAGTATTGAGGGAGAAATCACATACGTATTGGGAGACAATGATGACTGCTCAACCCCCGTTTGATCCGGGTGCTTACCGCTCCGACGCGGTTCCCTCGGACACTCAAGCTATTTATATTCAGGAAGGCGGCGCTGAGCCGCGCGGAATTCTGTTCCATTCGCCGACCAAGCACCCGAAGATTCTGCGTCTGCAGGAGATTATGATTGTCTCCGCACTGCTCTGCTTGATCCACGGTGTTATTTCCTCGTTCGCACCGGATAACCTGTCCCCGCTGAAGGGTCTGCCGGAGTTCGGCGTTGCAGGCGGTATCGGCCTGCTGGTTGTTTCTGCGGTTGTGTACATTTGGGTGTACTTCACGATTCAGAAGGGCAAGCGTCTGGGTCTGACTGTCGGTCTGATTTTTGCAATTCTGGGTGCGTTCGTGGCGATTATGTCTCTGATTGGTAATGTCATTGATGCTCAGCGCTACGGCTTCGTGCCCCTGTACGCGGCATGGTTCATTGCGAACGTGCTGTGGATTCGTGCTTCTTTTGACCCGGCTGTGAAGCAGGCTCTGAAGTAGAAGCGCTCTCTTCAACCCTGTTGTTGAAAAGATATACTCTAGAACGCCCGGATGGACTATCCGGGCGTTCTGCTGTTTACGATTCCTTCTCTGGTCTAAAATGGATAGGATATGCGCCCGTCGCCTTCCCCCTGTTCCGCACCCTGTGCGGGTAGCCGGGGGAGAGCAGACGGTGCTACCTAAGGTGTATAACGAGCCAGCCGGTATAGTGCCGGTGGTATGCAGAGAAGAGTGACAATGACCGATTCCGTGCAGGAACACGAGGGTCTTAACGGCCCGGCTCAGGTTCTCGCCCGCATTGCGCAGGTTCTGGAGGAGAACCCCGAGAACGGTTTGGACGCTATCCGTGAGGCTTTCGAGGCTGAGCGTGAGCGCGCCAAGCAGGAGATTCGCGAGAAGGCTAAGGACTTTGACAGCCTCAAGGAGGTGCGCCTGAGCTTCTTCGGCGAGAAGGGCATCATGAGCATCGCTAACCGTCAGATGCGTGATCTTCAGAACCAGCACAAGGGCCCGGTGGGTAAGCTGATGGGTCAGGCTCGTGCAGCCCTGACTGAGGCTATTGAGGCTCGTACCGCTGAGCTGGAGGCTGAGCGTGAGGCTCGCATCCTGGCTGAGGAGGCTGTGGACGTTTCTGCTGCTTCGCCTCGCCGTTCTCTGGGCGGCCGCCACCCGATCGCTCTGATGCAGGAGCGCCTGACCGATATTTTCGTCGGTATGGGTTGGGAAGTTGCTGACGGCCCGGAGCTGGAGTCTGAGTGGTACAACTTTGACGCTCTGAACATTAAGCCGGACCACCCGGCACGCGAAATGCAGGACACTTTCTACGTTGAGCCGAAGAACGCTCACCTGCTGCTGCGCACCCACACTTCGCCGGTGCAGATGCGCTCGCTGCTGTCTCGTGATCTGCCGCTGTACATTGTGTGCCCGGGCCAGGTGTACCGCACCGATGAGCTGGACGCGACCCACACCCCGGTCTTCCACCAGATTGAGGGCCTCGCCGTGGATAAGGGCCTGACAATGGCTGACCTGAAGGGCACCCTGGAGTACATGGCACGCGCCATGTTCGGTGAGGACGCTAAGATTCGCCTGCGCCCGAACTTCTTCCCGTTCACTGAGCCTTCCGCAGAGCTGGATTTGTGGCACCCGAACGCTAAGGGTGGCCCGCAGTGGATTGAGTGGGGCGGCTGCGGCATGGTGAACCCGAATGTTCTGCGTGCTGCGGGTATTGACCCTGAGGAGTACTCGGGCTTCGCCTTCGGTATGGGTATTGAACGTACCCTCATGTTCCGTAACAACGTCGCTGACATGCATGACATGGTTGAAGGCGACATCCGTTTCTCTGAGCAGTTCGGGATGGAGATCTAAATTATGCGTGTACCCCTGTCATGGCTGCGCGAGTTCGTGCCTGTAGCTGAGGATGCTTCGGCTGAAGATTTGATGGCGACCCTGGTGAAGGTTGGCCTGGAAGAAGAAGACGTTCACCGCCCCTCTGATGAGCTGTCCGGCCCGATTGTGGTTGGTCAGGTGCTCTCGATGGAGCCGGAGACCCATTCGAACGGCAAGACCGTGAACTGGTGCCAGGTTCGTGTGGTTCCGGAGGGCCAGGAGCAGACTCTGACCGGTAAGGGTATTGAGCCTTCCGGTGTTCAGGGCATTATTTGTGGTGCCCACAATTTCAAGCCCGGCGACAAGGTTGTTGTGACCCTGCCCGGCGCTGTTCTGCCCGGTGGTTTCGAGATTACCGCTCGTAAGACCTACGGCCACAAGTCGGCGGGCATGATTGCCTCGACCCGTGAGCTGGGTATTGGTGACGATCACGGCGGCATTCTGGTGCTTTCGACCCTGGGCCTGGACCCGGAGGTTGGCACCGACGCGATGGAGCTGCTGGGCCTGTACGATCAGGCTGCTGAGGTGAACGTGACCCCGGACCGCGGTTACGCGTTCTCTCTGCGCGGTATTGCTCGCGAGTGGTGCCACGCTACCGGTTCTTCCTTTGAGGATTTTGTGCTGGCGTACGGCGAGCGCGCCCCGGAGGCTAACGACGCCGGTCACCCGGTTTCCCTGCGTGATGACGCCCCGATTCACGGTAACCCCGCATGCACTCGCTTCGTGATGCGTGAGGTGTCGGGCGTGAAGGCGGATGCGCCGGTTCCGACCTGGATGTCTTCGCGTCTGCGTCTGGCGGGTGTGCGCTCGCTGTCGCTGCCGGTGGATATTTCGAACTACGTGATGCTGGAGACCGGTCAGCCGCTGCACTTCTACGATGCTGACAAGGTTCAGGGTGAGATTGTGGTGCGCCGCGCCGTAGCTGGCGAGAAGCTGGTGACCCTGGATGGTGTTGAGCGTACTCTGCACCCCGAGGATATTGTCATTGCTGATGATTCCGGCGTGATTGGTCTTGCCGGTGTGATGGGTGGCGCCTCGACTGAGGTGACCGATTCGACCACCCGCATTCTGGTGGAGTCTGCTCGTTTTGATGAGGTGTCGGTGGCTCGTACCGCTCGCCGTCACAAGCTGATTTCTGAGTCCTCGAAGCGTTTTGAGCGTGGCGTGGATCCGCAGATTCAGGCTGCGGCTGCTCAGCGTGCGGTTGAGCTGCTGGTTGAGCTGGCTGACGCTCAGGTTGAGCCGGGCGTGACCGACGTGTCGCTCGGCTATGAGCCGGTCGTGATTAATCTGCCTGCTGATTACACTGCTGGTCGTATTGGCGTGGATTACTCGCCGGAGCAGATTGAGTCGTGCCTGCGTGAGATCGGTTGCTCGGTGGAGCGTACCGAGTCCGGTTACGCTGTGACTGTCCCGTCGTGGCGTACTGACCTGCGCGCGAAGGAGGACCTGACCGAGGAAATCGCACGTATTGACGGTTACGAGAACATCCCCTCGACTCTGCCGGTGGCTCCTGCGGGTCGCGGTTACACTCCGGAGCAGGCGGGTAAGCGTCGTGCGCTGAATGCGCTGGCTGCTTCCGGTCTGACTGAGGTGTTTGCGTACCCCTTCGTGTCGGCTGATGCGAATAACCTGTGGTCGGCTCCGTGGGCGAGCACCCCCGAGAACCCGGTGACTGAGGTTCCTTCGATTCGCCTGGAGAACCCGATTTCTTCGGCTGAGGGCTGGATGCGCCGCTCGCTGCTGCCGGGTCTGGTTGAGGTTCTGAAGCGTAACCTGTCTCGTGGTTTCAAGAACTTGGCTATTTTTGAGTCGGGTCATGTGTTCATTCCGGGTGAGCAGCTGGGCTCCGAGTCTATTCCGCCGCTGGGAGCTCGCCCCTCGGATGAGGTTCTGGCTGATCTGAATGCCGGTATTCCGCAGCAGCCCACTTTCATTGCTGGTCTGTTTGCAGGTACTGAGCACGAGGCGATGCCGGGTGCTACTCCGCGCGCTTACGATTGGCGTGACGCTCTGGACGCTGTGCGTCTGGTGGCTGCTGCTGTGTCGGCTGAGATTCAGGTGCGTAACGGTGTGCACACTGCGTTCCACCCGGGCCGTGTGGCTGAGGTTCTGAACGCTGCCGGTGAGCGCGTTGGTTTCGCTGGCGAGCTACACCCGAAGCTTCTGCAGGAGCTGAACCTGCCGGAGCGTACTTGCGCGTTTGAGCTGGATTTCTCGGCTCTGTTTGCTGGTCGTGTTGAGGCGCATCAGGCTACTCCGGTGCTGACTTTCCCGGCTGCTACCCAGGATGTGGCGCTTCTGGTGGACCGCGATCTGCCTGCTTCTGAGGTGGAGCGTGTTCTGCGTGAGGGCGCTGGCGAGCTGCTGGAGGACATCCGCGTCTTTGATGATTACCGCGGTGTCGGTATTGATGAGTCGAAGAAGTCTTTGGCGTTTGCTCTGCGTTTCCGCGCGCCGGATCGTACGCTGACTGCTGATGAGGCATCGGCTGCTCGTGAGGCTGCTGTGGCTGCGACTGTTGAGCAGCTGGGTGCGGAACCGCGTGTCTAACCGGGTCTAACCCTAAGGCGTAATGCCTAGTGCTGACGGGGTGGGAGTTGTTGGCTCCCACCCCGTAGCTTTTGGCGTTGCGTGGTGGGTTTACCTGTTGGGTTGGTTTATGAAGCGTTGATAAGCGCTTTCAGTGGTGAACTCATGTGGTTATGGGTACCCTAGAAGATAGATGAAGTGAGGGAGAGAGTAATGGCTAATCGAGAGAACTCGCGCGAACAGGATGAGCTGTCGCAGTCTACTGAGGTCGAAGAAACCTACTTTGAGGATTCTGAGTACGAGGATTCTGAATATGAGGAGTACGACGAGTACGAGGATTACGACGATGAGGAAGAGAACTCCTCCCTTTTCGCGATGAGTGAGGAAGAGCTGGATGACCGCCCGGGCGTAAACTGGCTGTCGGTTCTTTCTGCTGCTGTCGCGGTTATTCTTTCCATTGTTTTGGCTATTGCGGGTGTCCGTGCTTTTGCGTCGGTGAATAATAACGCCGAGTATGCCGGTAAGAGCTGGGTCATTCAGGGCACCTACCAGGATTTGACTCCTGACCTGATTACGAAGGGCAATGTTGCTCGTTATAAGGGCAACTTGCCGGCTGATGACGCGCTGAACGGTAAGACGTATGTGTCGAACCTGAAGGATAAGTATCAAGTGACTTCGGGTGCTCCGATTGAGTTCCGTGGTTCGCAGACTGGTGACGTTCCTTCGGAGTTCCCGCGTGAGGTAGACGGCCTGTTGGTGGAGAAGGGCGGCACTCTTGAGGTCGTCTACACCGCCGAGAAGGGCACGTTGAAGCCTGTGACTGAGGACAGCGTGAACGCTGAGCGTTTTGCCGGTATCGCAAGTATTGTTGGTGCGGTGCTGGTGCTTCTGCTGGGTCTGGGTTTTGCTGTGTGGCTGAACCGCCGTTCGCGCGATGTCGAGTATGAGGACCTGGATGGTCTGGTGGAGGATGAGCGCTAGGCGTTCTGAATCCTAAGGATTCACCGGTCATTGTTTTGAAGAGGGAGCCTGTTTCTGGTGCACGTGGTGTTGCTGGAAGCGGGCTCCTTTTTCGTGCTCGCCTACCTGAGGTCTCTTGACCTGCGCGGTGCACCAGTCCACAATGTTCTTGCACGGTATGCATTCATTGCGAGGTTATGCGCCCGAATGTGTAGATACACGCTACATTCGCGGCATTTTGCGTGACAGCTGGTGAGATAAACCCTGAAATTTCCCCCATATCTTGGAATAATCCATATTTGGTGCGCATATTTATGTGCATATGTATTATCTTGGGTAGTAAAGAATGTTGCGCTGCGCCACCGTTGGGCAGCTCCGTTCTGAATTCGTGATTGGCACCGTAGGAAGAAGAGATATTATGCCTTTCCCCTCGACCAAGATCGCGCGTCAGGCACGCATCGTTGAATTGCTGCAGACCCGACGTGTCCGCTCCCAGGCTGAACTGGCGCAGTACCTGGCCGATGATGGTATGAAGGTTACTCAGGCGACCCTTTCCCGTGATCTTGTTGAAATTGGCGCTGAGCGCATCCGTGATGAAGGCGCTGGCTTGATTTATGCTGTGCCGAATTACCCTGCTCGTCGTGGCGGCGGTACTGCACCTGATGCCCGTATGATTTCCCTGTTTAAGGAACTGCTGATTACCGCTGAGGGTTCGGCAAATATTACGGTTCTGCGTACTCCTCCGGGTGCTGCGCAGTTCTTGGCGTCGTCTATTGATCAGGGCGGTCTTGAAGCGATTATGGGCACTATTGCCGGTGACGATACGGTAATAGTGATTACTCGTGACCCCAATGGTGGGGCTGCGCTTGCCGAGAGCTTCTTGGATTGGTCTGCTGCTCAGTAGTAGCTGGGGCGTATCTTGCGCTGTTCTTCTGATATTTCGGGGGGAGCGGTTGAAGGTACGCCCTTCTGCTGTCTTCGGGTTCTTTGCCGGGCTTCTAGCTCGTCTTCTCCTTTTCTAGATATACCGATTTTTCTGTGGTGAGAGTTTTCTATCATGTCTGAAATACACGATTCAGCGAACAATATTGCCTACCTTTTGGCTGAGGCTGCTTCTGGTTCGGGGGCTAAGACAGCTTTGGCGATTCCGGCTTCTGAATCTGCTGATATGCGGGTGGTGAGCTACGCGCAGTTGGCGTCTGCGGCCGCGCAGGTTCAGCGTCATTTGGCGGCGCTCGGTGTTGAGCGTGGTGACCGTGTGGCGTTGTCTATGCCGAATGTGGCGTTGATGCCTGCACTGTATTACGGCATTGTGGCTGCGGGTGCGATTTGTGTTCCGTTGAATCCGCTGTTGTCGGGTGCTGAGCTGGAGTATCATCTGCGCGATAGCGGGGCGAAGGTGCTTTTTGCGTTTGCGGGTACTCGTCTGGCGTCGGAGGCATCCTCGACGGTGCTGGTGAAGAACGGTTCGGTTCGTTGCGAGATTTTCACCGGGGGAGAGGGCTCGCCGGTGGCTCCTTTTGACGTGCCTGCCGATAGCGCGCTGTCGGCTACTGATTCGTCGGATGCTGTTCTGGAGCCT
>OBWU01000170.1_pt1 | contig 21960 bp, 15 predicted proteins | sample 1476551 | NCBI WGS metagenome assembly OBWU01 (sample SAMEA2580135, study PRJEB22360) | human gut metagenome | biome: human gut; feature: human-associated habitat; material: faeces | place: Denmark | collected 2008/2010
GCGAGCGCAGCGAGTCAATCCCCCCCTCACCGCCATATTTTAAGAAGAGCTCGTATGAAAGTACGGGCTTTTTTTTGCCTGTTGCACCCCACCGGGGGGATGAGTTGCTAAGTTTGATAATGATGTGACAAATTGCGCGGCGTTTAATGTGTTTAGAGCAACGATAAAAATACGGAGAGATCTTTGTTGTCGGTACGGATATTATTTTTATGCGTATAGTAAAACAGATTCTTCATAAACTGCGGACTGTATTTGATTCCGTATGCCTGCATCTGGCTCTGAATCGAACACTCATCCAGAAATCCGCCGCTGCTCTTATGTAGCAGGGAAAATAGCCGAGTCTTGTCAGCAATGGATAGCCGACTAAAGATAGTAAAAAGCTGGAATTTAGGCAGATATTTAAGCAGATAGCTCAGAAAGGCTACGCACACTGAGATAATTATCTTCACTGTGGAATCGGAAAGTGTCTTAACTGTCACCTTTATAATTTGTTATTCGTCATTTCTCTGCATCGCAGGTCCAACAGCGCTAACCGAATCGCGTAAAAATTAGGCTCTGTGTTTCTACGCATCGAGGCAGCGCGACTGGCATGGTCCTGATACTGACCACGCCACATTCAGCATCCGTTACCGGGACAAAGCTACCTGTCAATTCTGATCGTCACTGAATAGCAAAGGAACCGGACTCTGTGTCAGTCAGCGTGCAAGGTTACATTCAGGCCAGATTCTCAATGGCCCGGAAAAATACATCTTCGGTCAACAGAACGTTGCCCAGCGCCCCTTGATTTTCATTGCGGATCAACCAGCCACTATTCGGTGCCATGCACAAATAAAATGTCTGCCTTCCAGGAGCAGTGTCAGGCGCGTCAACGTTCATGGTGACACAACCTCTGTCCCCCGCCCGGCAAAGCTGCTCCGGAATAATACTGACGCTGCGGTTCCCGTTCTGTAATCTGATAGTAGTAATTTCATAGCGACATACGCCACTGTTAAGGCTAAGTCCTACGGTACTCAGGTCATGGAGATATTTTTTCGCTATGATGACCTCGATCCCCGAATCCTCAAACCACATATTAATCTGCTGTGCCAGCTCATCCATTCGCTGGCAGAATGCCTGTACTTCTGCCTCAGCCGATTTATTACTGCCCAGTGCGCGATTGTTCTTCTGCTGCACCTTCTTAAAAAAACGTTCTCTGACTGACACAATATTTCCCTTACTCACTGATAACCTGATTAACCATGGTTCACAAATTGCGGTATCACTCGGGTGTTTTCTGCTTAAGCAACGCATAGCGGGCCGTGAGTTGTTCCAGATGCATTTCGGTCAGACGTTGCAGATCCGGCGATGTTTGATCAGGTTGCGCCATCAGGCGTAGCTGCTCCTCCACCGGGACCGCGCTGCTGAACGCCTGCGTCATGGAAAAGACCACCGACTTGAGTTCACTCACTGTCATATACTTACCGCGCTTTTCGTCCAGCGCATTCAGCTGGTTCGCAAGGTGTTGTAGCTGTGCCATCCCCTGATGCCAGCCATTGAGATTATCAGCAGGTAGCGCGGCGGCGGAGACTCGCTGCTGCCACTGCGTCGCCAGCGGTCCGGCCTGTTCCGGCCATAGCGTGAGCGCCTGCTGAACAACCTGATTGCCATAATCAATATTCCAGTCCGGTGGAAGGCGGGCAAGTCTGGCGAGTTGCTGCTGTGTCTCGCTGATCCCCGCGTCAGGTGACATGGCTCTGCCTCGCAGAGACTGTAGCTGCGTGTGAGTCACCGTCACCGGCAAGGGCCTCAGTGAAGCCATCAACTGAACTTCCGCCGGATCGGGCTGATTCAGTGCCAGCCAGTCCCATACAGTGCTCCCGCCGACCAGCAACATGGTGAACATCCCCACTATAAACGGTTTCCAGCGTCTGGCTGGCGGGAGTGCCCTTACCACTTCCACGTTCTGCTGCGGCTCTGGTTGTGCCACATAGATCCACCGCACGTTCCCGGCAGGTTTACCCGACGGCTCCACAGACGGCATCCGTACCGGTTCCGCCTCCCCTACTTGCGACATCTTCCCTGTCAGGGTATCGCTGTCGCTGTTAAACGGCGCGACGCTGTCGGCGCTCTCCAGTCGCACGGCAGCGTTATGTATCAGCGTCTGCAACGGCTCAAACTGGCTGACCTGTTTTAATTCCAGCCGTTGCAGCACCTCACCCAGCGTCTTCAGATATTGTTCTGCCCGGTATAATGCACCGAGATCGGCACAGGCAAAGAGTTGTGTACGCATGGCCTGTTGCAGGCGTTTACTGAGGGTGCTGAGGATTTCCATCCGCACGGCGACCGGTTGCGGCCACAACGTGTTCCACTGGCAGGCTATCAGTGCTTCCAGCAACGCCAGCCCTTCGTTCAGCCCGTACACTCCGGCGATCTGCGTGCGGGCAAACGTATACCAGGCGGCGGTCTGTAGCTCCACACCGTTGTGCTCAAACAACGACAGGCAGAGTTTTTCCACGTGCGGCCAGTTGACGTCCGGGCGCGCCGGGTGGATCAGCTTGTTCATTTCATCACGTAACGCGGCGTAGTCCGCTAACGTGCGCGGATCGCCACCTGTTTTAAGGTAACGTTCAGAGAATGTTGTCATGATAGTGGATTCGGTCAGAGGGAGAGAAGCTAGATTGCCGCGCGGGCGTCCAGGTAATGCTGCTGTTTCATGTGCCGGATTAAGATTTTACCCTCCGACATAAACTCGGTGCCGTAGCGCACCAGCCCGACGCCTTTCAGCTCCGCGTCAATGGCGTAGCGCAATTCGCCCGGCTGCGTTTGTTCCAGTAATACCACCGTCAGACGTTGCAGGCGCGGCTCGTATTTCAGCAGCACCGTGGAGAGCTTCCCCATCAGTTCATGGGCGGTACCCGGCATTCCCTGAAGTATCTTCGTCATATCCGGCAGACCGTAGTCCGGCAGATGGGCCAGCGTTCCCGCCCGGCAGTTGAGGATACGCTGCATATTGTCCAGCACCGACAGAATCACCTGGTTTTCCTCGCTGACCTGATGCAGGTCGAGGCCACCAGCAAAGTTGCCGAACAGGGTTTCATACAGTGAGGGGGCGTTATGGCGTTTGGGCATACTCAGTCGTCCTTCAGCGGCTGCAGGATCAGGCGGTTATGGCCTGCCTCAATGATGCGCGGCCTGTCCGGGTCGAGGTCATCGCGGGCGAGTACCAGCTTCCAGTCGTTCTTCGCCATATCCGGCGCCCGGAACAGCGCCACCACCGCGACAAACTGAGCCTGTTCATCCAGCGGCATATTCAGACCGGCATCCTCGCCCGGCTTCACCACCAGGCTGCGGCTGGCAAGTATTTCCGTTTCCGGAGTATCGTCGCCCTGCGTCAGCAGTTGCTGGTAGACGGTTTTATCAAAAACCTTGCGGTCCTTAAGCTGGTATACCCGCACCATGACCGGTTCAGAGAGCGAGGTGTTTTCCTGTGCATCAGTATTCAGTTCGCGCCTGGCGGTAACGTCCAGACGCAGGGTTTTCACCTGTTTGTAAAAAATGGATTTCATGGCCGATGATGTGCCGTCGCTGACGCTCTGCGTCAGGCCACAGCCGGTCAGCAGCGCTGGCAGGAGCAGCAAAGGAAGTTGTTTAATCAGTAAGGTACGTAACACGTCGGTTTCCTTGTGGTGTGACGGCAGGCGACATACCGCAGTAGCTCCCTGCCTCAATAGTGAATGTCGCAGGCAGGTCCGGCGGCACCTCATCGCCCTCCATGCCCAGCACCCCGGTCATACCGAGGATAAAGGGGGTTTCGCCCAGTACCGGGGCCGGTAACAACTGCGTCGGCACGGTAAGCTGAATACACGCTTTATAGCGCCAGCCGAGATACACCCGCAGCAGCACCAGAAAGTCGGCATAAATCAGCCCCTCCGGCAACCAGCCCTGCGCCTCGGTGTGGTCTTCGGTATACAGGCTAATCAGCAACTGGCTGCTGACCTCGGTGGTTTCATCCCCCAGCACCTGGTAACCGTCGAGCAGAAAATCCTCGTCGCCGTAAAAGCCCAGCGGCTTATCGATATAAACCATGCGCGGGTCGTGCGGCGTCACCGTCGTCTGCGTGCGGGGCGCCAGCAGCCGCACTAGCACCTGAATCCCCTCTTCAGTACGGGCAGGCAGGCGCATCACGCTGAGCAGCGCCAGAAAGCGCGACAGCGGCGCAGTGATATGCCTGTCGGTACCGGGAATGCCCAGCCCGATAAGCCCCAGCAGACTCTGCGAGGTGGTGTCCCTGCCGCCAGGTTCAAAGGTCGCCGGGTACGAATACTTACGCCAGATGCGGTAAAACTGCGTCAGGATGCGGTGGTTAAAAATATCCAGGAACGCTTCCTGCGCTTCATGCCCCTCGCGCTGCTGGGCGATATCGTCCAGCCAGGCGGTCGGCAGTGGCGAATCAACGCCGTACAGTCCATTGAAGGTGGTGCGCACCGTCGGCGGCGCATCCGGGTTATCTTCGTCGTATTCGATGGCTTTCAGCTCGCTGACCGGAAAGCCCATCCCCGGATGCGGACGAAAGCGCACCGGGTCATCCGCCGGGCTCAGCGTGCTGCCGAGTGGCGGCGCGTCCGGGCGGCTCTTTTCCAGCAACTGACAGAAACGGTAAAAGTTGATGCGGTGGATATCCCGCTCAAGCCGGGGGCTTAACCGGGAATACGGCGGTTGTGGTTCTCCTGCCATTCGAGACGCTCTCCGGTAGACTGAATAATAACGGCCAGATGGTTAAACAGATGAATATCGGTATACAGCGCAAAGAAACGGTTGAGCATTTCGCCAAACAGGCAGATATCGCCGTGTCCGGCAAAACCGCTGTCGTCGAGGGTCACCTCTATCTGCACGCCGCGCAGAAAATGTCCCTGCACAAAAAGTTCGATTTCACGGTGCTTCACATCAACAATCGCCGCCAGACGCCGGATGTTCATCTCACTGCCCGTCCAGTTATACAGGGACAGCGCCCCGCGCAGCACATCAGCGTTGTCCATCATCCACAGGAAACTGCTGCCAAGGTGGCTCAGCACCCGCCAGTGAAAACGGTCCTGGTCCGGCGGATAGCAGGGCAGCGTCGGCGCACAGAGATTACGCACCCGGATGCGCGAGGCGGTGGACTTCACCACCGTATCCAGCAGCGTGCTCTGTAACGCCCGACGCGGAAGCTGGCCGTTGGTGCCGGTCAGGCTGAGCGACAGCTTTTCATCGTCCGGCACGGTATGGTTATCAAAGGCCTCGCCGCCGAGTATCAGCCAGGTGTCGTGCAGACCGGAGGGACCACGTTTTACCCGCGTGTGGTAGTAATATTCCGGCGCGTCGTGACGCATCATCCCGCCCTTATGGCGGAAGCTGGTGAACGGCACCCAGACCTGATGGCCGGAATGGCGCGATGAGGTGACCGAATCGACGGAATAAATTTCGGTGTGTCCGTCCTGAATACGCATCGGTCGTAACAGGTACTCCGTCTGTAACGAGTCCAGATGCAGCGGGTCGGATTCGAGGGGAAACAAGTTAATGACCGGGGCGCAGTGCAGCCGCAAGTGTTTCTCAGAGAAGGGAAACTCATGCGACCACTGTTTATTCAGCACCACATCAATCTCAAACCAGGACATATCCTCCGGAAACGCCACGTTTTCCAGACCGCGCAGGCTGACCGCCATAAACTTCTCGCGGAAGGTGAAATACTCCAGCAGCAACCGGTAGCCGCTGAAGCTGCCGCTTTCCGGCAGCAGCGTTTCTTCCTGACCAAAACCGCAGACGGCAAAGCGCGCGTCCAGCGCCCTGCGGTCGGTATCGCCGGAGAAGCGAATGCCTGTTTTTGCCACACTGAGGGTCAGCGCTTCGTGCAGCGCGCAGGCCAGCGGCGCATCGGCATTGAGATACAGCGGGATGCGGCTTAAATCGATACTGCTCCAGTCGGCAAGCTGCCCGCACTCAAAACGCAGGGTGATGACGGAACGCCCGTCCGGGTCGGTGGTGACGCCCGCGCGGGAGAGCGACAGCGGCAGCAGGGTCAGTGGCTGCGTGGTGGTGTAGCGGCAGCGGGTGCGTTTTTCACCGACTGGTTGCGAGAGCACCTCAAAACCCTTCGCCACGGCCACCGGCTCTTTCATCTCCCGCCAGTCAGCGGAAAACTCCACGATGCAGAGCGACGGGATGGTGCGCAGGTAGTGCGGCCAGAGCATACTCACCAGCCCGCCGGTCAGTTCCGGCAGGTCGTCGTCAAGTTTCTCCCGCAGGCGGCCCATCAGGAAGGCGAAGCCTTCAAACAGGCGCTCCACATACGGGTCGCGGGCCCCGGCTTTGTCGAGGTTGAGTCCTGCTGCCCGGTCGGGATGGGCGCGGGCGAATTCTTCGCCCGCTTCGCGCAGGTAACGCATTTCAGCGTCAAAATAACGCAGGGTTAAATCATCCATTGAATATCTCAGATATCAGTGCATAAAAAAGCGTCAGCTGCACAATACGGCAGCTCTTGAGGGATCGATAGTGATAAGTCCGGCCAGCAGTTGTTCCATTTCCGGCTGTAACCGGACTTTCTCTGCTTCACCGCGCCCGGCCTTCATCCGCAGCAGTTTCAGACGGCGGGCTTTCACCTCAAACAGCAGTTCCGGCTCCCACTGCGTGAGCGTGACAGAGGTTGCGTTGTTGTCCAGTTCGCCCAACAGATGCAGCGCCAGCTCATTTTTGCCGGTCTGTTCGGCAATGCGCGCCATCAGCAGCCGTAACAGCCAGCGGCTTCGCGTGGTGGTGAGACCGGGACGGTTCTGCAGCCAGGCCAGCGCTGCATCGGGGCTTTCACTGTCGGCAAGTGCCAGCGCCTCACCCTCCAGTTGCAGGATATCGTCGTCGCCGGATGCGGTAGTGGCGCTGGCGGTGTGGTCGTCCTGCCAGCCTGCGGCGTTTGCCATCACCTGCTGCTGTATCCAGTTCAGCGTCACTTCATCGGCAAACGGCGTGCCGTCGTTAAACGCCAGCGTCTCCAGCCCCGTCAGGCGCGAGAGCAGCCCTTTCAGGTCGGCCTGGATAATCGCCGCCTCGTGCTCCTGCCCGGATTTCACCAGCGCCTGGTGCAGATACCACTGCACATCCAGCCACAGGTGGTTCGCGCCGCGCGACAGCAGACTGTCCGCCTCCTCCATCAGTTCCCGCCAGCTCTGTTGCAGGTACAGTCGTTTCAGCAGCGCGCGCTGGTCCGGCTTCGGCGGCTCAGTACGGGTTTTGCCGTCGGCGGACAACGGAGGCAACTGGCGCAGGGTGTCATGACGCAAGTTTTTTATCAGCCGGTGGGCGGATAACCAGCCGTCCGGCTGGTTTCTCAGATATTCCGCCAGTACCCGCGCCTGCGCCAGCAGCTCCTGGCCTGAAGCAATACCCGTCAGCGACGGTACGCTGCCGGTCATGGCGGGCGACGTGTGACTCTCCCCGCTGACGTTCTGCGGCACCACCGCATCCGGGCCGCCGGATTGCTGTAAGCGGATTTCCAGCGCCTGATACAGCGAGCCGGGAATAGCCCCTTCCGCTGCCCGCTCCGCCAGCAGTAACGCGCCGGCGATACGCAGGGTCTCCGCGTTGTTGACTTCCGGATACCGCGACAGGCTGTCAAGCATCCGGGTACTGGCAAGCCATTCCAGCGCGCCCTGACGGCTGCGCTCGCGCTGCGGATGAAGTTGTGCGCCAAAGCGCTGCATTAAGCCTGCCAGCAGCTCCAGCCCGTCAGCCAGTCCGCTTTCACCCTCCCGGCACAGCCGCGCCCACGCGTAGTACGTGGCGACGCGGATATCCTTTGTCGCGGTGGTGAGCAGTTTTTCGGCCAGGGTGCAAATCTGGTCGGTATCCGCGCCGGAGAGTTTGTTAACTTCCTCGCGCATCTGCTGAAAATCATCGTCATAGCCGGGGTCGTCGCCGGTGGGACTGTCATCAGAGACGGGTAACAGCCAGTTCTCCCACAGGGCAAGGCGGGACTGTGCCTGCTGCGCCAGGATGTCCGGTTGTCGCTGGCAGGCTGCCAGCAGGGTATCAATGGATGCTATAAAAAGAGCGTTCTCCCTGGTCACTTCAGGCTGCGTACCACGGCCTGAAGCATCTCGTTATCACGGGCGTTAACAAACACCGGCGCTATCCAGCGCATCTCCCGTTTCTGCGGTGTGTCCTGCTTTTTCTGCCCCGTCCGGTATCCCTGCCAGTGGGCGCGGCGGATATGCGGGCGCAGGCGGCCTCCGCCGGATGGACTGCTGTCCTGTGGTTCAGCAGTCTGCTCCAGGAAATGCCGGTGCAACTGGCGCAGCGCCCACCCGTACGCCCACATCCAGCACCTGAACCTGTGGCGGCTCAAAAAAACGCTCGCCCCTGCGCTTCACCTTTTTTGGTTCCGGGCGAACCGGAATGCCTGCGTTGCCCCAGTCGGTATTTTCCGCGCAGAGGTAAAACAGCACCGGCAGCACGGCGCGCCAGAAATGCCGGGCCAGCTCAGAGCGCAGCGCCGACAGCGCCTCTCCTGTCGTTCCGGCTACAGGCAGGAAGGTCGTCATCACCGGATGATTGCCCTCCTGCGAGATGGCTCCGTCGCCCACCACCAGCGCCAGCAGGTCGGTTCCCCGTCCGTCTGCTGCATCCGTCAGGGTGATAAACGCGCCGTGGGCGGGAATGCCCTGCACGTCGGGATGCGGCATCGCCACCCGGTATGACGGAAACTCCAGATAAAATCCCCAGAACGGCAGACGGAGCAGCATCCCGGCAGGCAGCGCGTCGTGCAGGCCGGTTTTCTCCAGCGCCTCATCGCAGCGGATGATGGTTTTACCCGTGCGCCAGGCCGCCAGCACAATAAACTCGCCCAGCGGGGTGTAGGTCTTCAGCGCCTCCCGCGACAGCGGCCCTGTTGCCGGGACGGGATGTGTCCGCAGGTAATCCTTCAGCCAGGCCTGGCAATGCCCTGAGGTCATAAACCACCACGGTGAATCCGGGTCTGTCTTTCTGAACGTATCCGCACTGCTGAACACACCAGGGCACTGGCGGCTGTGCTCAGTCAGCGCCCACTGCGCCGGATGAAATGTCGTCATCGTCATATTCTCCGTCAGACGGTTCGTTTCCGCTCAGTATGGCGGCATCCACGCTGAATATCTTCGACGGCAGGGTAAAATTACGCAGCTTCAGCAGTGAGAGCGGGCCGTCACCCAGTTCTGTGCGCATCAGCCACTGGAGCTGCCGGTTATCCGGCGCGGTCACGGTCAGCCGGTACATGCCGTCGTTCTCCTTCTGCCGCTTCATCCTCTCCAGCAGCCGGATAACGCCCCACGGACCGCTGTCGTTCGCAAACAGTCGTGCGCCTGCCGCTGTGGAGGTCCAGGTCAGCATCGCGCCCGGTTTGTTCATCACCCCCGGCCAGCGGAAGCTCTGCCAGTCGGCAAGCTGGTTGAAGTAATGAAGTTTCTGACCGTCCAGCGTCAGCTGCGTTTCGACAATCTCCGGCATCGCCACGCCCTGCAGCTCAAAGCTGATGCCCTGACTGCCGTCGGTGAACAGGATGTCGGACAGTTCGCTCAGCTGATTAATCGCCTTCAGGAACGCCGGACTGAATGCCAGCCCCTGGCTGTTCGCGCTGTCCGCCACCCAGCGACTGCCCTCCTGGTGCAGCACGCCGCCCAGTTGCGTGGTGAGAAAGCGGTCGATACGCCCGGTATCACGGCGGATGAATGCCGCCAGCATCGGCAATGAGGCGTCATTTTTGCCGGCGGCAAACGGATAGCGCCCCTTAAAGGCCGAGTTCCAGTTAACGACAACCGAGCGCTGCCACGCGTCGTTGAGGCTCGCCGCAGACGGTTGCAGTACCGTCTCCCAGGCCTGGGTCAGCGGCTGGACGAACATCGTCTGCCCGAAACCGCTCCACTCCTCGCCGAGGCTTGCCGCCACCAGGCTGCCGTATTCCCGGGTGTCGGTGAGGTCCACGCTTTTACCCTGGAAGACCGTCTGCGCCAGCTGCTGCATCATCGCCTGCGGGTCGGGCGCACCCGCCACCTGCTGGAGCCGAAGACGCACACGGGTCAGCCGCGTCAGGTACGTCTGAAGACTCAACGAACTGTCCGCCGCCATCACGTTCTGCGCGCTGTTTTTCCCAATCAGCGCCAGAAGCGGTCCGAAGGTGCCGTCCAGCGGGCTGACCGGCCCGGCAGCCTGCTGGTCAATTACCGGTTTATCGTCCTTGCTCAGCAGGTTTTTCGCCGATTTCACCAGCGAGTCGGTGATGGCCTCTTTCTGCTGTCCGGTCTGCCCCTGGTAAGCCAGTGTGTTCATCAGGGCAATCAGCGGCGACTGGCGGACATCGCCAGCCAGGGTCAGCTGGTCGGTGACATCAGCGATATTGTGCGCCGGATTAAGCCGGATACTGTTGAGAAAGCCCAGCCAGGCCCCGGCGAAATCGGTGAAATAACGGTCCGTCAGCCGCTGTTTCAGTGCCTCCGGGGAGACATCGCCGGTGAGGGTTTTACGGTTGTCGCTCAGCACCCAGTCGATTTCATCACGCCGGGAAGCCACGGCTTTGTCAATGGCATCCTGGATACCGCCCTCCCATGCCTGGCGGGTGAACATCCCCGGCACCGACTCCTGCGTGGCGAACAGACGGCTGGCATTGGTCTGCGGGGTCATATCCGCAAGGGTCATGTCGGCATAGTTGCGGCGCACCGTCGTCAGCATATTTTCGTACAGGGTACTTTCGGCGTTACGCTGGCCAATCTGCTCCAGCAACACCTGACGCACCTGACTGACCAGTGCCGCATCCGGGGTGATTTTCCAGGCGGGATGCGACGGCAGGTTCTGCATATACCAGCGCCACAAATCCGGCGCGATACTCTGCCACAGCGCCGGAGAGATGCCGCTGCGGGAAGGCTGAACACCGGTCATCACCTGCGTGTAAAACGCCGCATCCGCCTTATCCGGACGCACCATCATCAGGTACGCCTTTAGCTGGTCGTACCCCGCTTTCGCAAGGGTCGCCCGCTGCGGGCTGCGCGGCGGCAGGTTCGCCAGCGCCATCAGCTTTTGGGTCAGCGCCTGCGCTGCCGCATCACGTATCAGACGGTTGTTCGCCTGCGTGTACCAGGGCATCAGCGCGGCAGAGAGCGGCGCATTGTGGTCCAGCCCGAAACGCTGGTACCAGGGCGCGCCGTTCGCCTGCTGCGTCTGTAAGCGCCCGATATCGTTACGCAGTAACTGTAACGCCATCAGTTGCTCATCACTGACGGCAGGCTGGTTCACCAGTTGCTGCGCCCGCTCAGCGGCGCTCACAATATGCTGGCGGTTGACCATAAAGGAGAGCAGGCTGCCCGCGCCCCACAGGGCAATCAGCGTCAGCGCCGTGACGCCCAGCGTGCGCTGCCAGGGCATCCCCACCCGCACGCCACGGGCTTTCGCGCAGTCATCCTTCACTCCCTGCCAGACTGCCGGGGCAGGCCAGGCGTGGGGATGAAGGTCCTCATCCGTTTTCCTGTCCGCTGTCAGCGACGGGCTGAACATCAGGCCGCGCAGCGGAACGCGCTTCAGGTGCTCCATCAGCCAGGGGGTCAGCAGCGCGCGCCAGCGGGCAATGCCTTCTTTCTCAAGCGAACGTCCGAAGCGCAGCAGGTAATCATGGGCCGGGTCAGCGCACATCTGCTGCAGGCCCTGCGCACGCAGGGAGGGCAGAATGGCGCTGAGCTGGCGCTCCAGCACCTCCGGCGTGGCGCGGGCCGGGAACAGCGCCCCCACGGTCTGGGTGACGCGGGTGGCCTGCGGCCACTGGCTGTCACATACCTGCCACAGGTACACCGGCGGCTGGTACTGCAGCGCCTCCCCGACCTGCTCCAGGGTGCGAAGATGGTTATCCAGCGTTTTCAGCTTCGCCTGCGTCTCATCCAGCGCCAGTACGATGCCGTCCAGAGGACGACTGCGGCGCAGTTTACGCAGGGCGGTCAGACGTTCGGTGTCCGGTGTGGATGACAAACTTCCGCCGTAAATCAGCACGGTGCTACTGCCCTCCAGCCACTGTTTTTCGGCAAGGCCGGGGGCGATGGCGGCGATGTGTGCGGGTTCGCCGCAGACCAGCAGCAGGCGGACTTTACTGCGCCAGAAAGAGCCGTGACGGCGGAGGATGTGTTTTTTTAGCGAAGAAACGGGGGTATTTTGTTCCTGTATCCCTTCCACTTTGCCTGCCCGGTGACTACCCGGCGGAGTCACCAGGGTGTCGTTTTTCTGGAAAGAAATAAGAAAAAAAACCAGCACGCTCAACAGACTGGTCACAAAAACCGCACCCAGCAACGAAATCCAGGGTGCACGTTCACCCGCCCCTTCAGAGAAGTGAGGTGTCTGGGCCTGAATAAACAACAGCGCCGACAAAACAACCAGGACACAGAGACCCGCCCCCAGGATGTATAAAAACCTTTTCATGTTGGATTATTCCTTGTGGGCGAGTCCGGCAGCCTGAATGAAGCGGGGGCGTTGCAGATAAGTGAGGGAGCGGCGCAGAAGGAAAACGGCACCGGGTAGTGTGACAGCCAGCGACAACAGCATGCTGAACACGCCGGACCAGGAAAACATCCAGTCCGGGAAAAAACGGGCAACAGCCCCGAAAGTCGCCACATTGAGCAATACCGCGAGGCAGAGTGACCCTGCCGGATAAGGCAGCGGAAGCATTCTCACCGCTTCATCACGGATAACCGGCAGACTGTTACCGACGACCATTGCGCTGGCATGTTTGTCATTCGCCTGTAACAGCCAGTGGCTTCCCGGACCGTAATTGACCATCTCAGTTGCCGCAGCCACCATCAGCCATCCGGCCAGAGACCCGTAGTCGGCGCTGATTTTCGCAAAATCGATAATGCCGCCGGCTGCAATATCAGTATGCAGAGGTAACTCGTTGACCACCCGTCCCAGCGCCTGTGCAGACGACGCAGATAGCCCGCTGTGCCAGACCAGATGTTTTACACCGGAAGGTTGCTGCACCATATCACGCAATTCAGCCAGCTCGCGGGGCAACGCCCCGGTATTCAGCGGCATGGCGCGAAATACCCGCACCGCATCCCGCCGTTCTGACGGTTTCAGCATCGCGTCGGGCAACAGCAGCAGCGCACAGGCAAATTCGGGTAAGACTTCCTCAGGCTGGCGGTAATGTAGCGCCAGCACTAACACAGGGGAATGTGTCGCTGGCAAACGTTGATTCCAGTCGTTATACGGCAGTTCGTCAGGCAAAACATGAATAGTCGGAGTCCACGGCAACGCTTCGTCCTCCCATAATCGGGCAAAAAACGCCTGCTCCCTCTCCTTATCAGTTGTTGTTGTTTGTATCAGTACCGTCAACCGACCGGAAGGATACCGCTGAATAAGCGGCGCTCTGAATTGTCGAATTAATTGCAGACAAAGCTGCTCAAAGCGAGAAATTCCGGGTATCACAGGTTCATCTGAGACTAACGTCAGGGGAGAGGCTTCATCCTGTTGCTCAATCATTCCACCCGACAGACGGAAAAGTAACTGCGGATCGGCAGTCAGCATGACATGCTGGACTACACAAAGATGCTGATGCGCCTGATACTGCCAGGCCAGATGCATATTTCGCCGCCAGTTATTCCAGTTGCGAACCAAAAATGTCCGAATTTCCCAGGATAACGAATAAAAGGTTATCGCAATCATAATCCCCGACGCGGTATACCCGGTCAGAGGCAACCAGTAACCGCTTTCGAGCGCTGGCAAACCACCGGCTGGTGAGGATAAGACAACCCGAACCAGCGCAGCAAATACGCCAATGAAAATAATCGACAGACATACCCAAGGCGACCAGGGCTGCGCATCCGGCCTTGCGGGAACATCCGGTAATGACCAGCCCATCAGCCTATCTCCACATCCGGCAGGCTGGCGTACACCACCGAGCCACAGGCGCTTTTACAGCCATGTACGACAATCCCCCTGCTGTTTTCCTCATAGCTCATATCGCATTCCACGATCGGATTGGGACCGTGCTCCGGGCAGGATACCGAATCATTCAGCAGAGCTACATTTTTACCCTCAATCTCAAACATGGATGATGCAGAAATAACCTTTCCGCCATGAGACGTAGCATCATTAAGAACGACAACGCGTTTAGTCATATGTATTTCCTGTCACAAACTGCTCTTACAATATTTTTTCAATCATGAATTCCATTTTATACTCACAATTAAAAACTCATGAGATCACAAAATAATAACCACCCATCACAAACATGCTTCAAAATTAAAGTTATCGATTTGTACACCAAGCAATAAAATGTTTCACATCACAACATATAGCCAATAAACGTTTAAGTCAGAGAATATTTACATTGTAATTCACTCAGTTGCGGGAAAAGGCAAAAAAAAAATACTTTCAGCGATGACAATCTTCACTTTTTCCTGGTACATCGGGCAGTTTCTTCAGCCTTTCTCTCCACCGCATCCCCTGCCACATCCTGCCTGATGGCTGATGGCATCGCCGGAATATTCAGTTTGCCTTTGAAATAATAATCATCACTTTCCAGCCAGTCCGCCTGCTTACGCAACTCTGCCAGGCTTGCCCGATCCCACGAATGCCAGCAGTATCCTACCGGTAAATCATAGGCCACAACCCGGCTCATAAAACGTTCATCCATTGGCAGGGTGCTGTGATCGGTCGGACGCTGCACGTAGGTTCGTACATCTTCAAGCATTTCAGTTCTCGACTGTTTCTCATATCCTGCCCGGTCCTCTTTTGAACCTGGCCCTGGCTGATACCAGGATGAAGGTTTTTTAGGCACCATTTTCTGATCGAAATAACCGTAGAGGGAAATGTAATAGCGGTAGTCTGTGTCAACGGGATTTTTCGTCGTCGGGTTAATCTGTCCGTAGCCGTATCCTATTGAGCCGGTTTGCTTTTCAGTACTGGCATAATCCTGGTCAAAATTTTTCAGTTCCTCTGCCGTCAGCGGCTCCGGTACCTGCGGCGCATTAATCGTCAGTTTTTGCCCTTTATCCGGTTCCGGCCAGGTCATCTCCTGAAGCAGTGTGGTCGTACTGTCCCAGAATGACCTGTCATCTCCCAGATTGCTGAAATGCGTCTGTGTATCCGGTGCCTTTCCACACGGTGTATTGCGCCCCAGCATACGGACATACAGCGTATCGCCCGCCTGCCTGAATAAAGCATGCGATTCACTGTAACCGCTCTTTTTCGTATTGGGTAAGCCCTGCCAGCCGATACTACGCAGCGGAGCCGACCCCATCACTCGGTCATGCGGGTTACAGTAAATCCACGTGGTGCCGTGATTATCCCGCTCCGGCAGGCCAGCGTGTGTTTTGCCTTCCGGCGTCCAGCTTTCGCCATCGCTGCTGACGCCTGCCAGCAGGTGATCGCAGCCCTGCCGGGCCAGCCGGGTTTTGTTTTCCGCCACCTTTTTAACGATATCGGCAAACGTGGCTTCTCTCGCTTCACGGCTGATGATTTCTTTCACCGGGTAGGAAATATAGGTGGTGGGTTCGTTGTCCAGCGCATAAGGCGAATTCATGACAAACAACGCATCCGGTGCCTCAATGGCTGCCGCCGCCAGCGCAACCATCGTCCCCTGACTGTGCGACAGCACCGTAACAGTGTCTTCAGGATGTTTACTGCGGATGGTTTTTATCAGATCCGCCAGACGCCCGGCAGCGTGCGCATAATAGTGGCGTGGCGGTGCTGCGGTCAGCAGACGATCCCGCTCGCCATTCATCAACTGAGTGCTGAAAGGGATTGGCATACCCAGCACATTAGGCCAGTTGTCAAATCCCTGTTTGCTCCACAGGCTGACCAGCTGATTACAGCCGTTCTGGAACGGCCCGCCGCCCCAGTACCAGGGGCCTTTCGTTTTGCGCTCCTCGGGAGAGAGGTCGTAATAGTTATCCCCTTTTTTATTTTTTAACGGAATGGCATAGTTATCGGTTTCGTTATCGGCGGCACGATAACCCCAGTAGAAGCGGATAACCGGTGAGCGGCCTTCATTTTTAATCTTACGAGGAGGAGATATCCATTTTCTTTTATTATCATCGCCATAACATGCTGCCCATTCCGAACTATTTTTCTCGCAAGATTCGAAGATACCGTCATAATATTCATTTGCAATAAGAGAGTATTGTTCCTGAAGACCCAGTCGCTGATTCAGGCCTGAACAAAGAGCCACTTCAGCATTATTATACCACTCTCCTTCGGAATTAACCCCATGAACAAATATGATTAAGCCTGGCAACTGCAATGGCGGCTGAACTTCAGCATTGACCTTTATATTTTTATGCGAGGTCATTGAGTAAGCAAAGGGCGTACCGTTATCGGTAAGTTGCGTTTCAACCTTTCTGGTCAGTGAGGTTTTATTATTACTCATTGTATTCTGCTCCCTGTGGGTTGCATCGGTTCCAGTGTATGATCACACTGCATTTCCAGCATGCCATTTTTTGAATGGAATTTTGAAAGATCAATTTTATAAAAACCAGATGGGGGAACCACTTCTCCGGGCCGGAATAAATCATACTCATGTTCTGATTCGACAACACCAGAAAAACTCTTTTTATCAAAATTCCATCTATATACGACAGGATATATTCTGTTAGCTCCGCGATAATGAATCAAATAAAACCCATCATTCATGACTAACATGTCATATTTTTTTGTATCACCCGTAGGATCTTGGGTATAGCTGCCATATGCAATACCATCCAATATATTTCCACCATCAGTTGTAACGATAACTGCATTCATACAACCTTTATCTGACCCCATACAGGCAGCATGATTTGTATTGATTGTTGCTGGAAATGCCAGATAATCATCACGAGTAGACAACCAGAATAAACGACCTTTAAACAGATACCCTGACCCTTCCAGAACTTTAACATGGACCCCTTTTTCTTTATTATTATAGAATGTCTGTCCATTCTCACAGCGGGTATAATTCTCTAACGTAAAGTAACGATTATTATCTATCCGGTAGATCACCTGCGGCGGACCATAAACCGGTGGCGGCGCACTTTTATCCTTTTCTGTCATCACCGTTTCATGCAAACTTCCTGCACCCAGACCGAATGCGGCCCCCTCCGAAACACACCCGCTCAGTGAAAGCAGAGCGCCACTCAACAGCGGCAGGCAGAAAAGCAACGTGGTTAATTTATTTGTCATATCCTTTTCTCTGTTATTTCTTCAGAATAATCTTAAGTCCGTCAATTGCCTGCGAGGTTACAAGCGAAGAATGCCCCGTTGCATCCGTCACACCAGACATTACTCTTCCGTCTGGAAAATGGATTTCATATTTCTGATTTGCCAGTGCCTTTCCGGATGCCGGATGAGTAATCACAAACTTCTCATCAAAACTTTCCGGCTCAAACGACTTCATCACCCCCTGCATACTGCCCGCACCTGTTTTCTTAATACCTGTGTTTTTTATCAGTAGCTTTCCGGGACCCCCAATCTCAACATTCCCGCCTTTAATTTTGATATATCCGCCCCCACATATCAGCGTCAGCTCATCCTGTGCCGTGACCACCAGTTTCTTACCACTCGATATATGCGTGTCCTGCGTTGACCAGGTGGTAAAATTTCCGCCCTGCGCCTGAATATCAATATCGTTGTGCGAACTGAACAATTTGGCACCTTCACGACTGTACAGACTGAGCTGTTTACCCGCCGCCAGCGTGAAGTCTTTCTGCGCCCCCACATCCAGTTGCTTACCGGCGACCAGCGTCAGATTCTCCTGTGCCGACAGCAGTATATCGTCGCCGCTTGCCAGTGCCACACCCTGCGGGGCCGTTCCCAGCAGTACTTCCTTCTGAAGCTGCTCTATTTTCTGTTGCAGTAGCGTCTGCTGACGTCCCACATCTGCGGCCAGCGCCTGTGCCTGTTGTGCGCTGGCTGCCAGTGACTGCATTTCCACCAGCGCCGCCGACAGCCGCGACAACGCAGGCTCCATCGCCAGTTGCTGTCCCTGCGCCTTCACCTGCGCATCAGCGGTGATGAATATTCCCTTCCCGGCGCGGATAGCCCCGTAACTGTCGGTACGCAGCTCAAATCCCTCGCCGCGCTGCTTCTTCTGCTGGTCCACCAGATGCCCGAGGTTCAGCTGGCTCTTGCCGCCGTACTCCGTACTGACCTTGATATGCTCCTTCCCGCGCGTGTCGTCGAGGCGAATTTTATTGTTCGCCGGGGTTCTCAGCACGTTCCGCTTGTAGTTGTAGATAGTAACGTGGTCCCCGTGCGCCGAGTCATGCAGCACACCGGCGATATACGGCCTGTCCGGGTCGCCCTGTTCAAAGGCTATCGCCACCCCGGTTCCCGCCAGCAGCGGCAGGTGCAGGCCGTAAGTGCCTCCGGCATAGGGGCGGGACTGGCGCACCCACAGGCTCTCCTCGCCCGGCTGCCAGTGGTCGCGGTCGAACAGCAGGTTGACCTTATAGCGCCCGTCGCGGTCGATATGGCCGTAAATATCGTTAGTTTTCGTGCTGGTCACGCGGGCAGGCAGCGTTCCGGCCATCTTCGGTTTGTCGCCCGGCTCCGGGCGGAAGCAGTAATCCTCCGAGAACGGGATGGCGTGGAAGGTCACCTCAAAGCTGCGGTCACGGCGGGCGCGGCTGTGGATTTTTGTAATCACCACACCCTGACGGAAGGTGTCGGTAACCTCCTCGCCGCCGGTCACCTTCAGCTCCTGGCCGGGAGCCAGCGTTGCGCAACTGGTTTCGCCGTTAAGCTGCGTCTGGCGGTTCAGGTAACGTTCGTGACGGATGCGGGCGTAAAACGCCCCGCTCTCCGGCTCCGGGTTGCGCTGGCTGCTGTTCCCCGGCGTCAGATAGTTGTCCGCCCAGTGGTACGCCTCGCCGTAAGTGGTACTGTCGCCCCGGCTGACATCGACGCTGAGGTTCATGTCCTCCGGCGCGTTGCGGTAGTTATAGTCGCGGGTGGAGACCGACTGCTCCACCACGTTATGGTGGCTTTCCAGCGCCCATACCGACTCGGTGCCGCTGTCATGCTGACCGGAGGGGGGAACCGATGGCAGGGACAGTCCCTGTTCGAAATAACGCTGGTCGTCGTAAAACTCTGCCACATCGATGTTCAGCCGGGTGTCGGCGGTGATTCTGTACCAGATACCCACTTCCGCGAGCAGGCGGGAGATAAAAGTCAGGTCGTCCTCGCCGTACTGCATCACCTGCTCACGACGCGGGTACTCGTTTGCCAGGGTAAAGACAAAATCCTCCCCGCGCATATCGTGGCGGGTTCTGAGGATGTGCTCCACAATATCCGGCACCGACATATCCTGGTAAATCCGGTTCTGGTGGCTGCGGGAGAGCAGTGCCAGACGCGGCTGCAGAGTCAGGGAATAGCGGGTTTCATCCTTCGAGGTGGACAGGCGCTCAAATGCAGTGACCACGCCCTGAAGGGTGCGCACCGGCTGCTGCACCTTTATCCCGTAGCCCTGGTCAACGGGGGCCACCAGGGTCAGCGACGCGTCCTGCATCAGCATCTGTTGCGCCGTGATGGTCTTGTCCGTGCTGGTGAATTCAATGGTGTACTTAAAGGGTTCGCTTAACGCTTCATGACCTTCAAAGCACAGCACGTCCGGCAGCGATTTGCAGCCACGCACCTTCAGCAGGTTATGATTGTGGCTGAACATCAGGGATTTCACGTCACTCATGAGTTATTTCTCCTTCGTCCAGGGCCAGCACAATGCCCTCGTCCTCATTCCAGCCGAGGGTCAGCGTCTGCGGCTTCTGCTTCGCCGCCATATGGCTTAACAACTGCTGGCTCAGTACCGGCAATATCTGCTGGTTCAGCAGGTTGTCGATGTTGTGCGCCCCGGTATCCGGCAGCAGGCAGGCGGCGGTCAGTGCATCGTACAGGCTCTCACTGATATCGGTCTTCATACCGTAATGTCGCGCCAGACGCTGACTGACCTGATCCAGCTTCATCTGTACGATGGTGCGCATCGCCTCCTGTCCCAGCGGGCGATAAATCACCGTCTGGAAGCGCGCCAGTAACGCGGGCTGGAAGTGGTCGCGCAGGACCGGGCGCAGCAGTTCATGCAGGTCCGCTTCAGTCGCTTCTGGCTGCTCACTGGTAAGTTGCATCAGGAGGTCGCTACCGAGATTGGAGGTCATCAGAATCACCGTGTTGCGGAAATCAATTTCACGCCCTTCGCCGTCGCGCATAAAGCCCCGGTCAAAGACCTGGTAGAACAGGTTCATCACGTCCCGGTGGGCTTTTTCCACCTCGTCCAGCAGCACCACGCTGTACGGACGTTTACGCACTGCTTCGGTGAGAATACCGCCCTGACCGTAGCCGACGTAGCCCGGCGGGGAGCCCTTGAGCTGGCTGACGGTGTGCGGCTCCTGATATTCCGAGAGGTTGATGGTAATCAGCGATTTTTCCCCGCCGAACAGTTCTCCGGCCAGCGCCAGCGCGGTTTCGGTTTTACCGGTGCCGCTCGGGCCGGTCAGCAGGAACACGCCCTGCGGGCCGTTTTCCGGCGCAAGCCCGGTTTTCGAGGCGCGCAGGCGTTGCGCGATAGCGTTCAGGGCGGCGTCCTGGCCCACCACGCGTCTGCCGAGGTTCTGTTCGAGGCTCAGCAGCTCCGTCTGTTCATCCTTCATTAATGAGGAGAGCGGTACGCCGGTCCAGTCGGCGATGACCGTGGCGACCGTGCGTACATCCACGTCCAGCCCCAGCAACGGGTTATTTTGCTGGACAGCACTCAGTTGATTTTGTAAATCGGCAATCTCTGCCTGGCGGGAGATATCGCTGCGGCAGGCCAGCAGTTCTTCCGTCAGCTTCAGCTCTTCGCCGTACTGCGTTTCCAGTTCGTCGAGCTGCAGGATAATGCGGACTTCGTCCTGTTCGATGGTCGCCAGACGCTCGCCGTGGGAGCTGTTGCCCACCGCAATATCTTCCAGCAGCGCCTGCTTTTCCATCTCTAGGGCGGTAATCTGCGCCTTCAGCCGGGTCAGCGGCTCCGGCACCGTATCAAGGCTCATGCGGATACGGGCGGAGGCGGTGTCCAGCAGGTCCACGGCTTTATCCGGTAACTGGCGTCCGGTGAGGTAGCGTCTGGAGAGGGTGACGGCTGCACGCACCGCTTCGTCAGTGATATGCACGCCGTGGTGCTGTGCATAGCGGGATTTCAGACCTCTGAGCATCAGGCAGGCGGTGTCGTCGTCCGGCTCATCAACCTTCACCATCTGGAAGCGGCGCTCCAGCGCGGCGTCGCGCTCAAAATACTGTTTGTACTCGCTCCAGGTGGTGGCGGCGATGGTTCTCAGTTCACCTCTTGCCAGCGCCGGTTTCAGCAGGTTGGCCGCATCCGCGCCGCCCGCCTGGTTGCCCGCGCCAATAATAGTGTGCGCCTCGTCGATAAACAGCAGTACCGGTGTGGGTGATTGCTGTACCGCCTCAATAATATTTTTCAGCCGCTGCTCAAACTCGCCCTTCACGCCTGCACCCGCCTGGAGTAAGCCGAGGTCGAGGGTGCGCACGGAGACCGGCTTCAGGGTGTCCGGGACGTTGCCTTCGGCGATGCGCAGCGCCAGCCCTTCCACCAGAGCGGTTTTACCAACACCCGGTTCACCGACCAGTATCGGGTTGTTCTTGCGGCGTCTTGAGAGGATATCCACCATCTGACGGATTTCGTTATCGCGGCCAAATACCGGGTCGATTTTCCCTTCCCGGGCACGGGCGGTGACGTCGAGAGTGAATTTATCCAGCGCGGTCCGGAGCGCATCGCTTAAGCCGTTGCCGGACATACCGTTGTCACGGTTTTTCTCATCCGTCAGCGTGGAGGGCGACTGGCTCAGGCTTTCCTCCTGCTGCACCTCCGGACGTTCGTCTGACTGCGCATCCAGAAGCCCGCGCAGGCGCTCAAGCTGGCTCTGCGCCAGCGTCAGCAACGGCCACAGGCCGTCACAGCGAGCCCGTTTTGAAGCTGCT
>OBWU01000178.1_pt1 | contig 21134 bp, 29 predicted proteins | sample 1476551 | NCBI WGS metagenome assembly OBWU01 (sample SAMEA2580135, study PRJEB22360) | human gut metagenome | biome: human gut; feature: human-associated habitat; material: faeces | place: Denmark | collected 2008/2010
TTCATACAGGAGTGAATAAGATGGGCAAAAAGATTCTGATGCTGGTGGGCGATTATGCCGAAGATTACTTGAACAAAATTATAACTAACTGATTTAAAATAAAATCAATTAATAATTACCTAAAATATGTACTTAATTATGTACTCACAAACCTAAACAATCCATTTGACTAGTAATCATCTCTCGCTGAATACTGTATATTCAACCAGCACAAAGGTGATTATCATGCGTGTAGAAATCAGCATTGCCAAAGAGAAAGCCGCGAAAATGCCAAAGGGGTCAATGGAGGCCTTGAAAGACGAAATGACCCGTCGAATCAGCAAGCAATATGACGACGTTGAAGTGATCGTGAAAACGGCCAGTATTGATGGACTGAGCGTTTTGTGGGCCACCGATAAGGAAATCGCTAAGGAGTTTGTCGAGACTACTCTGAAAGACGCCTGGGAGACAGCAGACGACTGGTTTGTACGTTGATCGGTCTGTACAATCGCTCGCGATGCCGCTCCGATCGAAAGGCATCAGCCCTACCCGGTAGCTCTTGCATACGGCTACTGGGTAGGGCACATTAAACAGGGCTATCATCCTGCCTCATATCGTTGATCACGTGCGTTGCAACTCCGAGCACTTCTATATCGCACTGTTGCTTTAGCATCTCGCCTTACAACTTATTCATACTTTCTTCACTTTTACATTTTATCTTTGCCTTGCCTAAGGATAGGACCTCAGGCACAATTCCTTGTAAATTGAGTGTTTTTTATATAGCATATTAGTCTCGTTAGACACCCGCCTCTCTGTGCGGGTTTTTTCTTTTATGAGGCCCTGGAGACCGGTATTCGGAATGGCAATAATATTCGTTTGCATGCTAATCCTCTTAGCAATGAGTTTAATCATGCTCTAATTAATCAGCGCAGATGGCAGAGCCCATCATTATCAAATAGGGCTATTATCTTGTCTCAGATCGTTGATCGCATGTGTCGCGACTCCGAGCACTTCGACCTCATCCATGGCATCTCCTTCAATCGATTCTCCCTCTACCGTGATGAACGATCTACCCATTAGCTTTGCAAACTGAAGTTCGCCAGCCGAACGTATAAGCAGAATACTCCCCTGCTTTACCTTTAGAGACAAGTCCAGAACAACATACCCGCGGTCGGTTGGGATAACTCGCGAGTTTGCGGTGATGTTGCATAGAGAATTCACTGTTAACGTAGTTTCAATGTAATCCGTAGCCGGTGACGGGAATCCCACGATTACAGCCCTCCGTTCGGGTTATAAAGCTGGAATGTTCGCTCGTCCCCCTCTTTCGTTGAGACATCCCTGAACGTCGTCACATAATGCTCTATCCACTGGTTAGCCTGGCGCGGCGACCAGTGCCAGTTATACCGCTCCAGTTCCTGCAGAAACCGCCTGGTTGTGATGGTGCGCCTGCCGTTTGGTTCTATCTCTATCGCTGCCCGGCAGGCTGTTTCGATTTCGTATAAACGCGGCATGATCTGAACCTCTCAATGATACTGTTTTTATATACAGTAGTTTTATCGAGAGTTCAGATCAAGATCGGTTACACCTATCAATTGTCTCTACAGGCGCAAGCCATTGCTAAGAAAGCGCATTAAACTGCGACACCATTTCCGTATCAGTCAGCGTAACCGGGTAATAAACCATACGCTTCAGATATGCGTTTGAAACCGCTGCTGGTGTCGTTCTTGCTCGCCCGATCATCAGCCGGTTCAGTTGTGTTGATACCAGTGGCGCTCCGCTGTATTTGTTGATGCCGTCAAATACGCGCATATCACCGTTGATAAATGAGCTGATAAACGACTGATGCCCGTTTCGAACCTGTCCGAGGCGTTTTACCTCAACCGTAATTTCAGAACTGCCGACGATTTTGGCGGCCGCAGCCAGATTCTGGTTTGTAATACTGTTACTGATGCGGCGGTTCAGAAAACTGACATATTCAGCGACACTGTCATTATCAAGACAGACAATTGCCTGCCCGGCGTTATAGACACCACTCATCGCCTGCAGGCTGGCGGGCATATTGTAATCAGCAAAAATTGCCCCGCGGTCAGCAGCCATAAAATCCAGGTCCTGGCGAACAGTGCAAACTTCGTCCGGGCGCGTCACTGCGACTCCTGACGTTGGAATGTATGGTGTCACTCCATCCCAGTTTTCAATCTGCGCCCCCCAGATGTAAACACCCTTCCCTGAACCTGTATAGGCTGGCAACGCAGCGGCTGATGTCACATCATTCACAAGCGCCAGTGTGAACTGCGGGGAGACTGTGCCCGCAGGGGTAATGGTGATACTCAGACGGTACCAGCCATTTTTATATTTCCGCATACTTGTCTGCAGGATGCCGGACGAGCTACGGGTTCTTAAGCCGTTGACCAGATCGAAGTTTGCAAACTGCGTCGTTGTTACTGCACCCTGAGCGACCAGCTGGATAACACTCGCGGTATTCGCTTTCGCAAAAATACTGAATGTGACAGGACTTCCCACGGTGGCGGCCGGAGTGGAATTTTCCTGCATAAAGTGCACAGTATCAGCGCTGTCAGTGCTTTCATTGAAGGGTGATGCAAAGACGTTACCATCAGGTGCGATTGTTTTGGCGGCCGTGGTGGACACGCCCGATTTTGTCCAGGTCGTGCCAGAAAAGTTTTCGCTGTTTGCCACCTGGTTTGTTGTTCCCGCAGCAACGCGCAGCCCCAGGCACTCACCAGTAATCGGGTCATATTCGATCGCAGCTTCACCGGACGCCAGATACTCTATCAGGCCGCTTTTGTTCACTCGGGTAGTTTCTGATGCGCGAGTAAAGGTTACCACGTCAGCCAGACGGCGGGAGCGAATTGCATTACCTGTTGTTCTGCCGAGGGCAATATAAAGCTCTTTCTCAAAGTCCAGGTAAAGGCTGGCCAGTTTCGGCATAGGGGCCTGCGGGGAAGGAAGTGCGGCAGCATCGCCCTGATAAGTTTTATTGCTCTTGATTTGAGTTGCCATTGTCAGATTCCTGGATTGTTCAGAGTGGTGACGCGGGTTTGCGTGCCGGTCAGATTTAGTGTGTTCTGCGCGTTACCCACGCAGTGGTTAAATGAAATATCGACATCGGTAAGCGTACCGCTGGCATAAACAGGATATTGCTGAGTAGGCGTAGACTGGATGTCGCGAATTTTATTTGCGCTTAACGAGCTGAGCTTAACTTCTGAGGCCAGATTAATTCCGTTCCCGGAAGCGGTCAGGCCGTTATTCCAGAAGCGGTTGTTTACCACATCCATATTGATCGCCGTCCCGTCTTCCAGGTTCAGACCATGCCGTCCGTTTCGATAAACGTCATTCCCCTGGATAAACATACTGCGGACTTCCTGGCCTGGCGCTTTGAGGTTAATTCCATCTTCGCCATTATCACGGATGGTATTGCTGTCAATCTGGTATTCGCCGTCTCGCTGCTCAGTCGTGCTGTTGTAATAGACGCCATGTTTAGCATTTTTGGCGATAATATTGCACTGCAGACGCCCGCGCGAACCGGGATATGCCAGCACAGTTCCCGGACTGATAATCACGCCATAATTATTTTCTGAGAAGTTGTTATTGGTAGCGATCATGCCATCAACACCACAATCACCCAGGCCAGCATTATTCCCTGTACATGTGTTGCCGGTGACTATCGTGTGTTCAGAGCTGTAAGGCGCATTTGTTCCGTGCTGCTTCTCAAGAAAGATCCCGAAGTTCTTCCCGTTGCGGCAGAAGTTGCCAGCAACATACAGCGGCTCGCTCTGCGTACCGCCAGCCCCTAATCCGAGACCAGATGCCCCCGCAGGGTTATCGTTACCCGACGGTGCCAGCCGACCGAAATTCTCCACCACGCATTCAGTAATCGCGGAATCGCGCGCAAAGTCGATGCCGATCCCCGTAGCGCCAGAGTTTCTCACCCGCAGGCGGTGCAGGTGGCCGCGCCGGTAAAAGTTGAAGTACAAGCCTTTAGTCCGAGGCAAATAGCCCTCATCCGGCAATACCTGGTCCTGACAATCCACCTCAAAATCGGAATACACAAAATCGGTCAATTCCGGGACGGGATTCGTCGGCGAGGTGGTGAACTGGAGCGCCGAATATGAGCCATACGGCATCAGGATTGTTTTGCCGGTACCGGCGCCAATAATCGATACGTTCGGCGCGGGCGTGAGGAAGGAGCTCAACCGGTAAATACCCGGTGGGAGATAAATGACCCCACCGTAAGTGTTGCGGGCCATATCCCTGATTGCGCGCTGGATAACCTGTCGCGCATCCTCCTGGCTACTCGGATCCCAACCGTAATCCTTGATACTGGTGAGAAACCGGCTATCTGCCTGCTGCTGCACGCGCCGGGAAAGACTGTTCAGCATATTGTTGACGGATGTCGGAATCCCCGGAAGGTTGAGTCCGCCCAGCTCATCAATATAGCCATATGCCGCCTTATCAGCGGAGCTCAGCGTGTTGAGAAACGGCCCGGAAACAGGCTGAACCTGCGCCAGCAGATCCTGCAGCGGAAAATCAGAAAGAGGGATACTGATTTTCCCTTCTGCATCGGTAATAACGAGCTGTACCCCGTATTTATCCGTAGCTGAATGAAGATTAGAGGTGTTGTCTTTCCAACTTCGCGATGCCATTTCCTGAAGACTTTCATTCATTCCGGAGAAGAATTTTTCTCCGGACTCAGTCTCCAGCTCAGTTGTGATTCCGTCTGAGGTAATGGATTTTGATAAGTTACTGTCATCATTTTTATCAATGGACTCACTGATGGTGACATCAACATACCCCTGAGACGGCATTACTCTGCCGGTAGCCTCAAGCGTACCACCGTTGTTGATGTACTCATCAGCCAGCGAACTACCATCAGTGCTGCGCACGTAGGTAGCTGAACCATCAGGAATATTGGCAATATCCTCCTGGGCGTCAGCCAGCGTCATATACTGGCGGCTGAGGGGGATCAGGTTCTGTCGGGTCTCCTCGACAACAGCAGCACCATCAGTTGCTATTTGCTCGCGCTGATCGGCAGACTTTTGCTGTATACCGGCCATGGTGTCGCGCTCAATACCGGTTCTCGTTGTTACACTCAAATCGGGTGAGTTAACAAAAATATCAATTGTCGCGTTATTGTCCCATGCATCAGGCATGTCTGATGACGGGACAGCATTACCCGTATTATATTGAGTCATAGTTTCACCAAGGGGGTTATAATAAATTATTCACTTAACGCTGGAGGAGTGAAAATGCCATTTTTATATGATCCTCCTATGCTAAATGGCTTATCACCACAATTAATAACGGTCATCCCCTCTGGCGGCAGCCATTCCTCCGTCCCATTCCAGACAATAATATTTACGACAATGCCATTACTATCAATAACTGCCCATGCATTATTATCCATTATGCATACTCCTCAATAATAACAACCCCATCACGACCTGATGCTCCAGGATTCAAAGATTGTGATACGCCATTAGAACAGCCAGATGCACCAGAACCATAACCGCCACCAGTATTTGCAGGCGTATTAATCGCCGGGACAGAACCACCAACCCCTAACTGGCTATTTGCACCTCGAGATCCGGCAGCGTAACTGGTGGATACAGCTACGGCTGCCTCAGAACCAGATCCAGAAGTACCTATGATATTCCACCCTGTGGGGCTATTTGAGTTTGTATTTGCCACAGGCTGGAATGGAGGGTTAGCCGGTCCTGCTGACAATCCAGCCTTACCGCCAGGCGCTGAGATAAGAGTACCTACGGATGTTGTCCCACCATCCCCTCCGTTTGGTGAAATTGCTGTGCCCCCCACACCGCCGCTACCAATCGTCACCGTGGCCGATGATAATGCGGATACGTCATAGATACCCTCGGCATATGCGCCAGCCCCGCCACCATTACTTATCGAAACCTGCCCAGCAGCGGTAGCCGGAGCAGCAGAACTTCCAGCACCTGCTCCCAGAGCTCTGATGCGCCATTTTTTTGCACCGGCTGATTTAGTAATCAGCGCGCTACTGGTGACAACTTGCACACCCATTAGGCGACCAGGCATACTATTTTTAAGGTTAGAAAGAATTGCTGCTGTATTACCGTCATCTAGCACATCTATATTTGCTGAATCCGCGATAAACTGAGCAAGGACATTGGCCATTACAGTGGCCTGCCTGAGAGCTTTATTCACCTGCGCGGAAGAAGCTTTACCAGATGAAAATCCGCTTACTAACGCAGTAAGGGCTAAATAATCAGCCTGAGAAATTACGTTTGCGCTGTTTCCAGTTGCAAAAGCTTTAAAATCATTGGTAGGCATTATAAATCTTCTCCCCAGTTACCAGAGTCAAATCCGGATATATATTCGTTATCTACATCAAAACCAAAAAAAGAATAGCCACCATTTGACGGCATCTGTATTTCCCTCACTTTTACACCCGCAGCTTTAACGGTCAGATATCCGTTTTGGATAGCCCACCATAGTTCAGCATTAACCTGATCGATGGGATTCAGATCATAACGAGATGGAACGTAACCGGGAGGTAATGCGATGAATGGCCCCTTATTAACTGCGCTATCGAGAATCATCCTGTCAATTTCACTGATAACAACCGTAGGGTCAGGAAGTATCCATATAGAAATGGACATATCCTGATTATCGACAATTGCCATACGAATACCCGATCCTGTCAGGGCATTGTCGAGAATCTCAGGCAATGTGTCGTTCTGCCCGTTCCAGTTATTAATAGCAATTTTGACTTTTAGCACCAGTCGATAAACTTCATCACTCAGGTCAAGAAACCCATCATCAGGATCGAAAGGTCCCTGCCAGACGCCCTGGTCCCAGCCAAGTTTTTCTGTATCCCACGAGAAATACACGCCAGATATAGGCGTCCTGACCCTGCGCTTGCGGCCTATCCATTCACCCAAAATATCCAGCTGCTGGCCGATGGCGGTATCAATGTCGAAATCCTGAATCATGCCTGTCATTGCGGCTGAAACGTCGATTAACGGTCGCGTTGAGAGGTCAATGTGTGCAAAAAACTTAGGTTTCCCTGCGTGATAGTTCGTTATCCTGTCTGTGTATTTACTCATACAGACACTTCCAGATTAATGTCCGCTACCCTGCAGGATGCGGAGTGATCGAAAGCTATTACGATGTTGGTCGCAGCCACTCCTGCCGAAGATGTCCCAATCAGCAATTCGGTAATGTCGTAGTATCTGGAATTTCCGCCGCTAACTACGCCCAGGTTTGCCGGAGAGTAAATGCGGCTCAGCAGGACACTGGCACCAATTGCCAGCGAGTTGATATACGCAGCCACAGCCGCTTTTATCTCGTCCCCTACCTGTGAGGTGTATCCCGCCAGTGGACTGATGGTGATTTTTACAAAAACAGGCACATCAACTGGTCGTGAGAATCCGACAGGGTGAGGGCTTCCGTACTTATCAGGAACAATAATTACCGTACTACCGTATGGGGTCGTTCCCTGGTCTTTTACGCCCCGAATCGTGTTTGCAATCTCTGTGGCATCACCACCTTCAACAATGGCCGCTATCGAGTGTGGAGGGAGACCATTAGCATCAGATACGTCCTGATCGTTCTCATACAGCTTATGGCGCGTGACACCCTTAATGTTCGCTATCGCACCATCCACGGCTTCAAATGGTGTCAGCGACGGCAACGCAACACTCTGTGACTGTCGTACGCGCAATTCCGCATCTTTTTCAGCTGCAACACCTACAGTTGCCGCCAGCGGGTTAGTCACCGAGGCCCATCCGCGCGTAGGTGTGTTGATGCCGTTTACCGACCCCGCCACTGCGGCGACTGCTCCCGAGTTCGCGCAGGTGGCCGTAGCTACCACTGTCCCATCGGAGCCAATGACTACCGTTGCAGGCAGATTCCAGACCACGCTGTTTGTGTCGCGTACTGAGCCGTTGGTGATGGTCGTACCGACGGTACCGGTCAGCAGTAGATCGACAGTTGAATTTGTCGCTGCACGCCGGGTGATGCCGTTAATTTTGACATTACTCGTCAGTGCGTCACCCAGGGCTGTAGCCGGCGAGAACGACCGGTAAACCGAGATGGCCGTGTTGTTGGCGTCATGGATGGCCAGTGCCACCAGCGCCACCATCTGGCCGTCTTTGCTGTCAGGTTCCAGATAAGCATCACTGCCGTAAATCTGCTGGAAATATCCGGTGATGGTATCCAGCACGGTTTGATAGTCGGGCGCACTTATCCCCTCAGCGGTTACCGTTGCCGATAAGCCGAGTGTGTCGAGGTCCAAAGACATTACGCCTCCGAGGTTACTGTGGTTGTCCCGTAGATGGTTTCTACCGTTGCTGTGAACGTTACACGGCGCGTACGGCCGTCAACTTCGGTGTTAAATTCGGTGATAGAGCTCACGCCCTGCGTTTCCAGAATGCGCCGGCGGATAGCCAGGTTGTAGGTATCGGGCTTTTGCTTGCCGAGAACTGATTGAATCCAGGGTGTTCCCTCCGTGGTATCGAGGAACCACTGACCGTACCAGAGCAGGAAGCGCGTTTTAATGGCCTGCGCGACGGCCTCAGGAGAGTTTACCAGCCAGGTATCATCGCCCCGGCCGAAAGTGTAATCCCCGTCATCGTCTTCTCTTCGATATCGCATATCACCCTCCGAGTGGTGCTGTGCTGCTGCCACCAGATTCAACGCCACCATGCGTATGCTTATCGACGATTGAGCCATCCACCAGCTGCAGGCGGCCATCAGGCAGAATTCGAAGACCGTTCAGGTTAAAACCGCCCGGAGCCGTACCACTGATTGCTCCGTTTTCAGGATTAAGGCTCAACTTTGCCGACCCATCATCGCTGCGCAGCTCTACCGCGCTAGTGCTGATGCCGCTTATTTTCTTCGCCTGCGACTGCGGGCCCACAATACAGAAGGCATCCGATAATTCGTGCATGCGCCCGTCTACTGGCTCCTGTATGCCCCCGCTCTGCCACCAGAAATCAATGCAGCGGTCAGCAAAGATAACCAGGCATTCATCACCAGCCGTAACGGGAAAAGTTAGCGTACAGCCACCACCGCGGGGGAAGACGACAGGAACATCTACCAGCAGCGGCAAGCTAACGGACACCTCAGCGCCTGATTCGTCATGCTCCACGCCTTTAATGGCTGGCTGAACAACAGCGGTGACGGCATCCGGATCAAACGACTGAATGATGCCGGGAATAGAGACGCGCATTGCGGACATGATCGCTTGCGCCAGCTGCGCGTCGGCCTGCTCTTTACTGCCGAGCTGTGCGTTAAGTGCTACGGGCATTTGGTTTACTCCGGGCATTAAAAAACCCGCCGTAGCGGGTTTAAATATTAATTTTTTTTCGGGGGTGGTATTACTGCTTCAGCCCAACATCTGCATTTGCCATCAGGGCAACACTTACCTTCCCCTGGCAATCCAGTTACTGGAGGCTTTTCCCACTTAAATTTCTTTCCGTTATTTTTTGCACACTCCGGGCAGCACCCTGCATCGCCAGCAGAATGCCAGATGAATTTTTTAGAACCCACCCTCTGAGATCTTATTTTTTCAAAGCGGGCATGCTCCGATGGCGTTCGTCGGTGTGGCGAATGAACCATATTCCGCATGAATTGGTCATCTGACCTCTTTTTAAGAAAGGTTTTTAGCCTTACGTATAATGAAATCAAAATCATAACTGCAAGGATAAGGGTTGCGGTCATTATTCTTATTTCACCTTCGCACAGTTATAAGTCCAGAACTGTCTCGGGTCATCCATGTTCTTGCGGATCACTTCGACGTTGAGAATTGCCTTATTGTTGCGCTTAACATAATCAAGGCCCAGCCAGCGACCGGTGTTTGGATCGGGCAGCATCCATTGCATCATGACGTTATCGAAATCATCCTTTTGCTTGAGGAAGGTCATTTTTTGTGTTTCAGGGGCTTGCCCGTTGATATGCATAAGGCCATCGTTAGCAGCTTCGAGTTGAAATGGTCCGCACTGCATACCTTTTGCTGAAACCAACAGAGGAGATGTTAATAAAAGCGCGAATAATGCCTTTTTAATCACGAGTGAATACCTTCGACAAAGTTCCTTGTGACTGCAACTCCGCAGCCCCTTTCGCCAGACAGAGCAAATCCATATACCATGCCTGCCCGCGAGTATCGCCAGTATAGTCAATGCTGCCGACAATGTAATCACCATCGGTATTGATTGCGGCAAGCTGGGATCCGGGCAAGCCATCGACATAGATATTACCGTCAGTGGTACTTTCGCCTAATACCCCTGGTGACTGCCCGATTTGGTCATTGCCGAGAGCCTGGCGATATACTGAGGCCTGATCCAGCCTGATGAGCCCCCCCAGCTTTATATTCGGGTTTATCAGGCAGCGAACGTTAACGCCCGCACCCATCGTCTGCTGTGGCATGCCAATGAGTCCGGTATCGGCGTTCAGCACGATCGCCTCCTGAATATATTTGTCATCAGGTAGGATATGCACCTGGTTGTTTTCATACCACCAGTTGGCTTTGCATTGCCCAGCCAGCCCGAACATCAGGCGCCCGGTATTCTGGTAAATAGTACGTCCGCGGGGGAAAACAGTTGAGCCGAAATCGGGCGTGCTGCCTTCAGATATTCCGTATGGCCTTAATGACTGCATGCCGAGATCAAACAGGTCTGCGTGCTTCCAGCCAGCCGCAACCGTCGTTTTCACGCTCGCGTTCAGATGCCCTTCCCAGCCATCGATACACTGGATGAGCACCCAACTATCGGTTACGTTCTCCTTCCCGGTAATGGTGAAGCGAATGTCACCATTGAAAATCAGACCGATGTTTTTATCAGGGTATTCCCCGCTGTCATCAGCTGCGCCGTTGTATCCGGCGATGGCTCTGATCCGGGTAAACTCCTTCCCCATTATCCGGTTCTGAGTCTCTGGCGCCAGATTGTAAATTTTGAAGTTACCGACGAACCCGTTAAAAATGGTGGCCGGCATCTTCTGAATGTTAAACGTCACCTTGAAATCTGACAGTGAGATGCCATCACCCTTATCGTCGATAAGCTGCAGCTCAAAATGCCGCATCCAGTTTTGAGACATGATCACTCCGTTACTACGTAAAGGTGGCTCTTAGTTCCGAGGTCTGCTGCCGTTGGGTTGTCATTCGCCGGGTCATCACAGACAACATAGAGCGAAAACCCGAGGCTCATGTAATGATATTGGACCAGCAGATCAGCGCCGGTAATCAGGGGAATACCCTTGATCAAGTCGGCGCCGGCACTGTCCATGATATCCAGACACCAGAACACCGCCCGCCAGGTAACAGCCATTTGAAAGCTCTGACCCGCCAGCGCAACCGCGAACTGCTGGTTGTCGGGTGACAACGGGATTTCTGATACAGACATTTAACCTCCGGTGAAGAAACGCACACCCCGGCTTAGCAATGACTCATCCTTAGGCGTTGGAGTTTTAACGCCTGAATTTTGCACCGCTGAGGTGTTCACGCCCTCTTTCATATTTTCCTTTGCGGCTACACTGACTGTCTGCGTCTGGGTGGTGATAACCTCCCTCAGCGTAACGGTTGCCATCAGGACATTTTCGCTTGCGCGATCGGTGGTCACATCCAGAGTCCGGATCACCATATTGGTATACAGCCGCTTGCCTGTGGTTACGTCGATGAGTTGTCTTTCCTGCTGCATTTTAAGCAGCTCGGCATAAACCTCTTTCGGCCCCATGCTGTTGAGCGGCGTCGACAGTCCAATATTTCGGGTGTCATAGAAATCAAGCAGTGAACCACCACCAGCAAAGCCAATTTCCATTACCACTTCAGAGGGTCGGCGATAGGCATGGTCGGAGATAAAGCCGGTCCCGGCGTTGGTCGCCCTCTCCACCGGGTGCTCGGTTATTTCCAGCGCATCGCTATGCCGTTCGGTAACAACCACGTCGGGGATCATCAGTCCAATGCGCCGGCTCTGCTGCTGAAACAGCGTAGATAGAATATCCATCAGCTCGGCCCCCTCGCCAGTTGCTGGGTTGAGCGTGCATTAACATTCGCCTGATTATCTGCAACGATTTTACCGGCCTCCCTTGGGTCGCTGACACCAGAGATGTTGATGACCGTATTCTGGTTCAGCGTCGCGCCACCACCCGGCATATTGCTCATCACCCGGGGTATGTAGTTTCTGGTCTCCTGCGGCATCAGCGCCATGCCGTACTTCTGCACGTTACCGATCCCCCAGTTATATGAAGCCAGAGCCTTGCCCAGATCGCCGCCGTTCCTCTGCAGGAGCATCGAGAGATACCGCGCCGCCGCTTCCGCCGACTTCATCGGGTCAAACACGTCATTACCGCGCAGCCCCATATCGCGGGCGGTACCCGGCATAAACTGGAACATCCCTTTGGCGCCTGCGCCAGACACGGCAAACTGATTACCGCGTGATTCAGTAAGCGCCACACTACGTAGCAGACCCGCTGGTAGGTTATACAGCGCCTCCAGCTTACCCATCATTGGAGCCATCCAGCCCAACAGTTGAGCGCCTGCTTTAGTGGCCTGAGGTCGTTTAACAGACTGCCCGTATTGAGTAGCGTCACCGCCAAACCAGCCAGTAACGGCCTGCCCAATACTGCGCGGATCAAACCCGGTTTTATTCTGAATCCAGTTAGCCGCGCCGTTAGCACTGTCTGTCACCGCATCTGGTGGCGCACTATTGCCGCCTTGCTTTAAAAGCTGCCTGGCATAAGCTGCTGCGTCTGACCATCGGCCTTCGTCAATAGCATTGAGAAGCTTGCCGATGATATCCAGCATCTTGCTAAGTTCATCAAATTGCTTTTTCAGGCTGTCGAATTCGAACTTAATCGACCAGGTTTTGGGGTCGATACCGAAGAGCTTTATCAGCTCGTCTTTGAGGCGCTTAATGCCTGACCATAGCTTGTCAATGGCGTTCAGAGCCAAAGTTATCGCCGGTTCCCATGCCTTCCAGTCGATAAGGCTTTTGCCGCCTTCTTTCCATGTTTTGTAATCGTCGTACAGCAACAGGATTGCGCCAGCCAATGCCAGCACCCAGGTAATGGGAGACGCCATCATCGCCGAGTTGAGCAATCGCCAGACCACCACAAGCCCACCAAGAGTTTCGATGAGGGCCTTGGTATCGTCATTCAGACCTTTCCACCAATTCTTGACGTCAATGGCAGCCTGAATAAGCCGGTATACAATCCGACCTACTGCTTCCCCCATCCAGAGGATACCCTTAACCGTAGCGGTGATCGCCCCTTCGATTTTCGGGAAGTTATCCAGAATCTGGCGCCGCAGGCGGTCCAGCGAGCCCGTCAGACCATCGGCCAGACTGGAACCGATTTTGTCCCGCGCCATACCGGCCATCAGGCCGAATGACCGCAGCGAGGTCATGAACTTGTTTGAGCTAACAGCGGCCACGTCAGCGTTATAGCCGATCGCCTTCGCCATTGCGGTATATTCGGCGCTGAACTGGCCGATACCGCGACGCATAGCCATCAGGGTATTTTCATCAATACCCAGCATCTGTGCGTACTGGTTTGCACGGTAGTACGGCATGCTGCTGAGTCGTTGGCCGACGCCGGTGAAGATGCTGGCCATATCCCGCATGTTGCCTTTAGCATCGCGGGTCTGAACGCCCAGGCGGTTAAGGAATCCTTCGGCGCCGGGGTTGTTACGCACGAACCTTGACAGGTTTTCGAGGGAGCCGCGGGCGGCGTCCACGCTGCCGCCCATCTGGCTGACAGCAAAGCCTATCTGTTTGATGCCCTGCACCGTTGCGCCGGTGCGCTGGGAAGCCCAGTACAGGTTATCGAGGCTGCTGGCGATTTTGGCGGTAAACGCCACCACTGAAGCAGCAGCCAGTTCAACTTTGGTACCAAGCTCAATCGCCTTAAGCGTCGTCCCGGCAACCACTGCATCAAATTTTCTGGCGCCAGCTTCGTCGACTTTGAACCCAAGCGAGATCAGAAAGTCCTTGAGCGTATCAGCGTTCATTGTCCTCTCTCCATTTCGCTATTCGGTAATCGTTATCGGCTTTGAGGTCCAGCCAGTCGTTCATGCGGGCAATGTCGGCCAGGTCTACAGATCCGTCCTTCAGTGCGGTATAGGGGATGTACCCGGCTTCCACCGGGCGCATCAGGAAGCTTTCGCCTTCCGGTAAGGATTCCAGCGTTAAGCCTGCGGCGACGGGTCCACCGCTTCGCTGACGGGGAGTTCTTTCAAAAAATTTCCCAGACTATCGGCGACCACCCGCGCCACCAGCTGCAGCATAGTGAACAGGTCGATATCGGCGAACATGAGTTCACCCTGATCGAAGACTTTCACCCAGCCCTTTTCGTGTTGACGGTTGACGACGCTCAGGCACGGATAAATCACCGCGTTAACGTCGTCATCCGGCAGCGCGGCCAGCGTATCGGCAATTTTCGGCAGCACGCTTTCCAGTACTGCGCCGGAGTTACCGGCGGCGGCCTGAGCCTTCAGCATAGAGAATTCACTGACCAGACCAGCCAGCACCGGCAGAAGCTTACGGCTGACCTTCAGCTGCTGGAAAACGTCGAGTTTAGCGGTACGGTAATTAACGCCTTTGATTTCAAATTCCATCGGTTAAAACTCCCCCAAAAGCTGGTCAATCTTGATGCAGTCGAACACCCACGACACCGTATTGCCGACTTTGGCGTTAGCGTGATCCGGCTGTTTCTGGAACGCGCATCCGCGGGCAGTCGAGATATCGCCGGAAGCTTTGTTTCGCACGACGATCACGTTATTACCCCAGGTTGCTGAGGACTGACTCTGTGCGTTGTACATCAGTGACAGTTTTTTGTTTACCGGGGAGGTTTTCAGCAGGGTTACCGTAATGGTGCCGCTTTTCCCGCCATGCAGGCTGTGCATGCCTTCACCGTCTGCACCGATGGTCATGGTGTTTTTTGCCTCGGTCATCGCAACCGTAATGCCCTCTTCGGAATTCGCAGAGCCGTAACCCAGATCGATGCTGCCTGTCGGGCCCGTTAAGGAGGCTGATACGTCAATAAAGCTATAGGTATTTCCCATTTATTCCTCCTTAACGAACCACGTTGATCTGTACGTCGCCATAGTGAATGGCACCCGCCAGTTTGAGCGCCGCCTGAATCACCGGCGACTTACGCGCTTCCCTGTCGGACTGCGCCTGATTAGCTACCGCGTCGGCGTAGACGTAATAACCCTTCGTCAGCGTGTCACCCGATTCAATCTGGCCGATCGGGCCACCATTCCATACCCCCGGCGCCACCAGACCGTTATTAACCGCCTGGTCGAGTGACGCTTCGACGTTGGTCATTAACCGGGTAACGCCCGCATCTGTCTGCGGAATTTTGGTAGTCGAGGTGTACAACAGGTTGTAGAGGTTGGTCTGCACGTAGTTCTGCAGCCAGTCCAGGCCGTGGCGCTCATCAAAGAAATCGCCGTTCGCCATAACCCCCTGCTGGATAATCGCTGTGTCGTTGGCGTAGTAGACGTAGACGTTACCGTTAATGGCATCAATAGCGGACGCCTGCCCGGTCGTCAGCGTTTCGTACGTCACGCCTGGCTCAACTTTGAATTTCAGGGTGATCGTGGTGTTGTTGCCGGTGAAGTTAACCGTAAACGCGCGGCCAAATGCCGAGATAGCGGCGTATTTGCTGCTGGAGCTGTACTGCCAGAACGTACGGCTGTAGCCGGCGGCTTTCAGCTTATAGCCGATGTTGTCGGTATTTCCCGAGACCAGCACGTTCACATCATCGGTGGTAACGGCCAGAATGCGACTCAGGCTGGATGCCTCGATCGCCGCGGCGACGGAAATCACGTCAGCCTCAACCAGATCGGCACTGTCAGCAATCGCCAGCCCGTACCAGTTGGTATATTGCAGAGAGGCATTCACCGCCTGCAGCAGCGTTTCAACCGCCCCGGCTTCGCCTTCCGCCAGCGTTTTCGCCCAGCGCCCGATATAAACCAGCGTTGGTTTTGGTGACTGTGAAAAGAAGATGGTCGCCGCTTCGTATTCCGGGGAATCAACGCCAAAATCATCGCCGATGTCTTCAATGGCCGAATACTGGCGAATGCGCTCGGTCACCGGAATAACGGTAGAGGTTCCCAGAATGAGGAGCGCACCGAAGTTTCGCCCCGTTGCCGCTACCGGTGACATGATGACGTCAACGTTAACGACATTGGAAACAGGTAAGCCCTGTGCCATGTTTTAATCTCCAAAAAATTGCACTGGCGCGTCGACCAGCGATTGAATGCCGTACTGGCGGATGATTTTGCGGCGCAGGTCAACGCTGATATCGTACCGGCGCACCCACTGGTTATTGATGAGTTCTGGAAGGTTGAGGATCCGGCCCATCTGCAGGAATGTCAGGCCTGAGCGGTTCAGCTCGTCATTGTTCTGCGATACCAGCAGACCATCACGAAATCGTGTGGCCGTCGCCAACCCCTGCGGGCCGTAGAAGCACAGAATCAGACTCACGGTCTCATGTGACCATTGTTCGGTGCTTTCTTCACCCTGCAGGTAAGCGGGATTGAAGTCTTCCTGAATACCGGTGATACCAAACGCACACCAGGTAGTGCCGTTTTTGGGTATCTGCTTTTGTGGGTCGGTCCAGCGCGGGTAAACCAGCGTGGCATCCAGCCCGGTAACGCGCCGTATCCAGCGGCTGATTAACCTTTCCAGATCCTCATCGTAGGGCGGCGAATCACCGACGGGCGTCAGATAGCCCGCCGTTGTGCTGTCGTTACTCAACTGGCGTACCTCCGTCAAATTCCAGCAGTTCGCAATGTGCCTGGACGAACCCGGCACCATACGCTGTGTAAGGATCGACAAACGTCACGCGATAGTCGCGCCCCTGGTAGGTTACTGTGTCAGCATCCAGTCCGGGCTGACCCTGCGTAAGCCTGAACTGAGTAACGATGAGGATTGCGCCGTTGATGTTCTGTCCGGCGGTCATACGTTTAGCTTCCAGAGAGCGGTCAACGGTCACCACCCCGGAGAACGGGATATCCTGCGGCGTATTGATCGGGAAGTTATCTTCGTCAACCGTCTGCACCTGTCGGTGACATACCAACGTCAGATCGACAAAATCCGGGTCCAGAAGAACCTCTGTCACATCGAGTAAAGGCATTATTTTTTCCTTACGACGTATTGAATCGCACGCAACAGGAAGCCATGAGCATACAGCGGCTTAATACCTCTCAAACCAGCAGCACGACGTCGCTTGAGCGTCTTTTCAGATAAGGGTTCTAGTCGATCACCGTCACCGATAACCGCCTTTGCCGCATCTCGGGCAATCTGTCCAGCGGCCTCAAGATGCTGCTCTGCCACACCAGAATTACCCTCAAGCGCAGCCTGTGCGGCAAGCTTCAGCCGTGCGGTGGTTTTATCCCGAGAATCCTCTATACCCATATCGAGAAAAGGTCGTGGCGGGAGCGTGACGATCTCGCCGTCAATCTCCACGGTCGCCCCGGTGGACTGCAGGTAACCAATTTCGGCATTACTCAGTGGGGAATCTTCACGTGGAGGGCCAGCGGGAATGCCCACCAGCACATCGGTGCCAGATAGCTTATTCAGTGCGTCGAGAACATCGGCGTAATTGTCAGAGCGTATCGTGAGTCCGCTTTTCATTACGGCGTCCCCAATTGAACTGCTCCCGCACCGAAAATCATGAGGTATTCCCAGAACTCAGATCCATAACGGGAGTTATTCCAGAAGCCCGCATTAGGGTCCAGCGTCGCGCTGGCATCGTAGCTTACCGAAACCTTATCCACTGACTTTGACGTCTGCACACCGCTATTTGCACCACCAGCCGAACCAACAGCAACGCCACGCATATCAGCAGCGTACAGGTACAGGTAGTGCGCGACATATAGCTCGGCTACGTAAGGGAAAATATCTTGACCAAACCGCGACTCACTCAGCAGAACATCCGCCAGATTAAGGCGCGTCTGAATCATTGGGGTTGGGTACTTTGTTTCGTCAGCGAACTGCGGGAATGCCGCTCTGAACTGCTCAGGCGTCGGCAGACTTTGGTTTCTTGCCATTGGTTGTGGCCTCCGCCAGCTGCGATTCAAGGTCAGCAATGCGCGCCTCATACTCAGCAATGCGCGGATCTTCTGCGATTGCCGGTGCTTCGCCATCCGGCGAACAGTGGGCTTTTACAAACCAATGCGCGGCCACATCATCATCAACGTCATGAAATCCGGCGGCATATGGAGTGATTTTTTCACCATCATTGAAGTTGAAGGCGGTGAGTACATAGATTTTCTTCATCAGAATTCCTTAGAAAAAAGCCCCTATGAAGGGGCTGTATCTGGATTAAATGCCATCCATGTAGTTCAGGGTTTCCGGGTAAACCGGTTCAACCGCACCCAACTTGCCGTAATAGGTCACCAACTGATACAGGCCGCGATACTGGATCGGGACGCTCTGCAGAGGAACCATCGGGAAGCGCACAAATTTCTTATCGTTGGTGTAGGCCACCATGCGATCAGTACTACCCACACCGCGCCCCTTCACCCATTTAACCGGACGAATGCTGAGCGGCTTGCCGTTCTGGTGGTAGGCGATAGTGTTCGTTTCCAGATAAGTCAGCAAAGACTGGTTACCGGCGCTGGAAACAATGGTGCTCGCCAGGAACGAATACTGCTCAGGCGGGATCAGCAAATCTTCCGGCACTTTTGAGTAAGCGGAGCGGGTCCATGCATTACTGAGCACCTGGTTGATACTTGCGCGAATTTCGTCAGCAGTTGAGGTGGCCCATGTTTTGGTGGCGTTGGTCGGCGTCACCTGAGAAAGGTTAAGCAGCCCCTTAGCACCTTTCGCCGCGTCACCGATATAAACCTGCTCATCGGTATCCATGTTCCACTTCAGCTGCATGCCGTCGTATTTCTGGGTATCGATAGGGCGCCCGACCTGTGCGGCAGCATTCAGCTCAATAACGGTCCAGCCAAGCTCCATGCCCCACAATTCAAGCGGGAAACCTTTCTTCTCGATATCAACTTTGATACCGGCAATTGCTGTTGCGAGCGGGCTGATCCAGTTTTTACCGTTGGCGTTAGGCGTACCGGCAGCGGCAAATGTAGTGTTGGTAAAGGAGCTGATTTCGTCAGCGATAGACACGTCTTCACGCAGCAGGATATCGCGGCTCCAGGTCTGGGAAGTCAACGGCAGGTTTAGTGTCTGGTCGAGACGTTCCAGCTCGTGAATAAGAAAGGCACCAGAACTGTCGACTGTTGCCTGGTCAAATGTCATTGGCATTTGCGATTTCCTTAAATATTAAAGGCCAGTTCAATGTTGCCGTTAGTGTCGCCGGGGCCATTGAAGTAAGCGTTGGTGATCTGTACGGTGTTCGTGCTGTCAGCGGCGGCAAGGAACGCGCCAAGTGGGCTTGATGCGGTTGGAGTAGCCACGCGCATAAATACAGCGCCACCGAGAGTAACGGAGCTCGCATCAGCACCCAGATTGACCGTGACATAGCCACGCTTCATGCAATCGCCAGCGAAGTTGTAACCGCTCCCGATCTGGCGCACTTTGTCTGGCTGAGATGCTGTCGGGTAAGGGCGTACATAGATACCCACCACCACTGCAGCAGTATCAGAGGCCTCGATCGGCACAAACTTACCTGCGGAGAACTTCCCGGCCAGTCCGTAAGCCGTGAACGCCTTTGCGCTGTCCAGGGTCTGTGGTTCAACAGTCAGATCTTGCGGACGAGAAATAGCACCGGCGATGCCCGCAGGCATCCGGTAGAGAAAAGTATTATCCATTGAGTGCCCCGTTAGCGTTTAGCCCAGAGTTCCTTCGCAGCAGCATTAATCTCCGCGATGGATTTGGTTGTGTTGGAGTTGATGTTGCGGAAACCGTCAACGGTCTTGGCTGCGGTATTGCGGTTTTTCGCCACTTCAGACACAGCGTTAAAGGCCATGTCCACGGTGGCTTTTTTCAGCGTGGTGATATCAGCATCACCCACGATAGAGCGAACCATCGTCTGATCGGCAGCAGCCAGAACTGAACGCTTGAACGCGGTAGGCTTTGCAGTGGACGGTAACTGAATGCCTGGCTGAATTAGATCGGCACGATACGCGGCATCACCGGTAACAGCCCCTTCCTTTTCGTCCTTCTCTTCGTCATCGTCGTCTGCATCACCTGTTGCAGATGCCGGGGCGAGTTTAGCGACCGCCTCGATCAGCGCTTTACCCCACGCGGGAATTTCTTCTTCAGCATCACCAGTCCCCGGTAGAGCTGGACCCGGCAGCGGGCTTTGAGGTGAGAGATTAATCACCACACCACCCGGCGTAATCGAAGAACTTACGTCGTCATCACCGGTAATGCTTTCCGGCGCGTTATCGACAAGATTCGCCATTTCGGCGGCGTCATTGGTTTTTCGGGCCTTTAGAAGCCGGGTAAACCAGTTTTTAGTTGTGCTTGGCATAGCATCCCCTATTTTGCAACGAAAGCCAGCACGCCCATTAGGGACGAGGGCCATATGGTTACCGGTTATCGCAGATTGAATTGCGAGGCCGGGTGAGATTTGTTCGTAGTCTGCGTCGTAGCCACAACTCACCTCATCATCGCCATCATCAATTGCCTGGAGTCCTTCAGGGCTTTTGACAATGACATCAGCAAGCAGAAGATCGGACTTGTTGCCCTCCCCGCGCCTGACATTCTGAATGTGTCCGTGCGCCAGCAATCGCCAGTTCTCAGGGGCAACAAAGATAATGTCGCCATTGAAATCTCGCGGATGACCTATCGTTACGGCCATTCCTTCAAAGGACGCCATTGAGCGCTCACTGAAAACCTCTTCAGGTGTTCGCCGTACGATGATTTTCCCCCGCGCATCAGGGGTAAGCTCTGGGCGCTCGGTTTTGTCGTACTCCTGCTCTCCAGTACGGCCGATCGGCACATCCTTGAACAGCACTGAGCCATCTGCGAGCTGGAAACGAGTATTCCCCAGGCGCGTTTTAAAGAAATATTTCATGAGTTACCTGCTGCTATCAGGCAAGAAAAAAGGCCGCTTATTGGCGACCTTCAGTAAAGGGATAATTGTTCGAAATACCGGGCTATTTAACATAATGGTTCTTACCCGCACCACCGAATGTCAGCACAAAGCGTTATTGTCGTCTCAGCACAATTCACACGCGTCGTGTACGC
>OBWU01000179.1_pt1 | contig 21132 bp, 19 predicted proteins | sample 1476551 | NCBI WGS metagenome assembly OBWU01 (sample SAMEA2580135, study PRJEB22360) | human gut metagenome | biome: human gut; feature: human-associated habitat; material: faeces | place: Denmark | collected 2008/2010
CCGGGCTGCACCGCTCCCGGGGCGGGCGGGGGGGGCCCAGCCGCTGGCGAAGCCCGTCGATGGCGCGAACCACCGCCTCAGGGGCGATGTCGTAAATCAGTACCGGATGCCCGGCGGCGGCGGCAACTTCGGCAATGCCGGCGCCCATGGTGCCGCTGCCTATCACCGCGACGGTAGGTAACGTTGTGCTCATCGGCTATTTCCCGCTGAAGTGAGGTGGACGCTTGGCCAGAAAAGCGCTGACGCCTTCGCGATAGTCGGCGCTGCGTCCGGCCAGGCGCTGGTAGTCGCGCTCCAGGTCAAGCTGCTGGTCCAGGGTCTGGGTTTCCGCCAGCCGCAGCGCGTTCTTAATCAGCCCGAGGCCATAGGTTGGCTGGGCGGCCAGGTGCCGGGCCAGCGCCAGGCCGGTGTCTTTCAGCTCGGCGTCGTCCACCACCTGCCAGATCATCCCCCACTGCGCCGCCTGCTCCGCGCTCAGGCTATCGCCCAGCAGCGCCAGCCCCATCGCCCGCGCGCGCCCCGCCACGCGCGGCAGAAACCAGCTGCCGCCGCAGTCCGGCACCAGACCAAGCTTGCTGAACGCCATGACGAACTTCGCTGAACGCGCCGCCAGCACGATATCGCAGCCCATCGCCAGCGTAGCCCCCGCGCCCGCCGCGACGCCGTTCACCGCGCAAATCACCGGTTTCGGCAGCGCCGCCAGACGGCGCACCAGGGGGTTGTAGAACCGCTCGACCGATAAGCCGAGATCCGGCGCCGGCCCGCTGGGGTCAACGTTGCGGTCATTTAAATCCTGCCCGGCGCAAAAGCCGCGCCCGGCGCCGGTCAGCAGTAAACAGCGCACGCTGTCGTCGCGTTCTGCCTGTTTCAGGCACGCCGCCAGCTGCTGGTGCATCAGGTCGTTAAAACTGTTCAGACGGTCCGGGCGATTAAGGGTAATCGTCATCACGCCCTGTTCCACTTCGCTGAGAATGAAAGCTTCCACGATTAGCGTCCTTTAAATTCCGCAGTACGTTTATGTAAAAAGGCGTCGATGCCTTCGCGGCGATCTTCGGTCGCGCTCAGCAAAGTAAACAGCTGGCGCTCCTGCTGAAGCCCGGCCTGCAGGCTCACCTCCTGCGACAGCCGCAAAGCCTGCTTAGCCGCGCGCAGCGCCAGCGGCGAGTGGCGAGCCACGGTTGCCGCCAGGGCGAGCGCGTATTCATCGGTGAGCGCTGGCGGATAAACCTCGCATACCAGCCCCGCCCGCTGCGCCTGTTGGGCATCAATGCTTTCGCCGCTCAAGACCATCCGGCTGGCCAGCGCCTTACCGACGCTGCGGATCAGGCGCTGGGTTCCGCCCGCGCCCGGCATAATACCGAGGGTGATTTCCGGCAGGCCGAAGCGGGCGTTATCGCCGGCGACGATCAGATCGCAGAGCAGCGCCAGCTCGCATCCGGCGCCGAGGGCATAGCCGTTAACCGAAGCGATCAGCGGTTTACTGAAGGCATCGATACGCGCCCACAGCCGCGGGCGAATATCATCGAGCGTGGCGGGCAGATCCTTTTCCGCCATTTCGTTCAGGTCAGCCCCTGCGGCAAAGAAGCGTTCGTTACCGCTGATGACGCAGACGCCGACCGACGGGTCCAGCGCCGCCGCGTCGAGCACGTCGGCGATCTGCGTCAGCAGCGCGTTATTCAAAGCGTTGCGCGCCTGCGGGCGATTTAGCGTCAGCTGCAGTACGCGCGCGTGACGAGTAATGAACAGTTCGCTCATGCCATCCCCCGCGCGTCAAAGTCGACTACCACATCGTCGCTGGTGGGCAGCGCCTGGCAGCTCAGCACGTAGCCCGCCGCCAGTTCGTCGGCTTCAAGGCTGTAGTTAGCAGCCATCGCCACCTCGCCGCGCAGCACTTTGCATTTACAGGTGGCGCAGACGCCCCCCTTGCAGGCAAACGGCAGGTCCGCCCCCTGGCGCAGCGCGGCGTCAAGAATGCTGTCATCCTCCGCGCTCAGGGCAATGGTCCGGTCGCGGCCGTCCTGACGAATCGTGACCGCGCGGCCCTCCGCCTGTACGCCGGTAGCCCGCCTGGCGCGGCTGTCCGGGGTATTAAAACGTTCCAGATGAATCGCATCCTCCGGTACGCCCAGCTCGCGCAGGGCGATCTCCGCTTCATCCATCATCGCCGCCGGGCCGCAGATAAAGGCGTGCTCGAAGCGGCTGAAGTCCAGCAGATGGGCGGCCAGTTCGCGCAGCTTGTCGCCGTTGATGCGCCCCTGCAGCAGATCGCTGTCCATCGACTCCTGGCTGAACAGGTGCACCACCTGCAGACGCTGCGGATAGCGGTCTTTCAGGTCGGCCAGCGCCTGACGGAACATCATGCTGTGGCTGCTGCGGTTGCCGTAAACCAGCGTGAAGCGGCTGTCGACTTCGGTAGCGAGGGTGGCGTCGATAATCGCCATCATCGGCGTAATGCCGGAGCCGGCGGCAATCGCCAGGTAGTCAGCGCAACGCCCGGCCTGCGGCTGGTAGCCGAAATGGCCCTGCGGCACCATCACGTCCAGCGCCATGCCTTGCTGAATGTCGCTCTGGGCATAGCGCGAGAAGCGCCCGCCGTCGATGGCCTTCACCGCCACGCTGATTTCACCCGGCGAGCGGCTGCGGCAAATGGAGTAGCAGCGCCTGAGCTCTTCCCCGCCAAGGCGCGCTTTCAGGGTCAAATGCTGGCCCGGGCGGAAGGCGTATGCATTACGCAGCGCGTCGGGAATGGCAAAGGTGATGGTGACCGCATCGCGGGTTTCCGGCTCCACTTTCGCCACGGTAAGCGAATGAAATGTCGTCATCGCAACCTCAAATACATTTAAAGTAATCAAAGGGTTCCCGGCAGCTGTCGCAGCGATACAGCGCTTTGCAGGCCGTGGAACCGAATTCGCTAATCAGCGAGGTGTGGCGGCTGCCGCAGCGCGGACAGACCACGTCCTCCGGCATGTGGGCATGGCAGGCATGGCCCTGCGGCGGACTGATGCCGTACTGGCGCAGGCGTTCACGCGCGTCCGGCCCCATCCAGTCGGTGGTCCACGGCGGGTCAAGCTGCAGCACGATATGCACCGGCGCGTAGCCGTTTTCCGTCATTGCCGCGCGGATTTCTCCCAGCAGATGTTCGGTGGCCGGGCAGCCCGAATAGGTTGGCGTGAAGCCAATCACCCAGCCATCGCCGCGGCGCTCCACGCTGCGCACGAGGCCGAGGTCGGTAATGGTCAGCACCGGCACTTCCGGATCGGGAATGGCGCCTAACAGATCCCAGACGGCGTGGACCTCCGGGGGCGCGATATCAACCAGACGTTGCATAATCCCCTCCTGCTACCACTGCTGGCCGGGATAGGCGCGCTGTAAATACTGCATCTCCGCCAGCAGCGGCCCGAGATGTTCGCTGTGCAGCCCCTGCTTACCACCGCTGCGGAAAGCCGCTTCTTGCGGGATCTGCAAACCGGCGTCGATCAGCGCCGTGTGCACCGCGCTCTGCCATTCGACCAGCAGTTCGCGGGGGTCGACGGCGATGCCTTGCACACTCAGCTCAATTTCCAGCTCATCGGCCTGGAACAGCTCGCCGGTAAAGCGCCACAGGTTATCCACCGCGCTCTGCATTCTCTGGGCGGAAAGCGCCGTGCCGTTGCCCAGGCGCTCCAGCCAGCCGCGACTAAAGCGCTGGTGGTAGCGCACCTCTTTCAGCGCTCTGGCGGCGATGGCGGCAAGCTGCGCATCGCGACTGCTGACCAGGCGGCCATAGAGCGCCACGTGCCAGACATCGATAAAAAACTGGCGAGCAATGGTGTCGGCGAAGTTGCCGTTTGGCTGCTCCGCCAGCAGCAGATTGCAAAACTGGCGCTCGTCGCGGCCAAAGGCCAGGGTATCTTCATCGCCGCTGCCGGTCAGTTCGGCGGCGTAGCTGAGGAAATGGCGCGCCTGCCCCAGCAGGTCGAGGCCGATATTGGCCAGCGCCAGATCGATCTCCAGCTCCGGCGCGTGGCCGCACCACTCGCCCAGACGCTGGGCCAGCACCAGGCCGTTATCGCCGAGGCGCAGGGCATAAGCGGCAACGGGGTTGTCGTTTTTCATCGTGGCCTCACATATGTTCCATGCCGTCGGGCACGGTGTAGAAGGTGGGATGACGATAGACTTTGCTCTCCGCCGGGTCGAAAAACGCGCCGCGCTCTTCGGGCTGCGAGGCGACGATTTCGCTGGCCTTCACCACCCAAATCGAACAGCCCTCACTGCGGCGGGTATAGGCATCGCGGGCGTTTTCCAGCGCCATCTGGTCATCGGCGGCGTGCAGGCTGCCAACGTGGCGGTGCGACAGTCCCTGTTTGCTGCGAACGAACACTTCATATAACGGCCAGTAGTTTTTGCTCATCTTCATTCTCCTTACGCGGCGTCGCGAGCCTGCTGTTTTTGCGCATGCGCCAGCGCGGCTTCCCGCACCCACGCGCCCTCTTCCCATGCCTTGCGTTTAGCGCCCAGGCGTTCGTGGTTGCAGATCCCGCGTCCGGCAATGACTTCGTTAAATTCCTGCCAGTCGATGGCGCCAAAGCGGTAGTGGCCGCTGGTTTCATCCAGCCGCAAATCAGGGTCGGGTACAGTCATGCCGAGGATTTCTACCTGCGGAATGGTGTTATCGACAAAGCGCTGGCGCAGTTCGTCGTTCGAGTGGAGCTTGATTTTCCACGCCATGCTGCGGGCGCTGTTTGGCGAGTTATCGTCGCCCGGGCCAAACATCATCAGCGCCGGCCACCAGAAACGATTGATGGCGTCCTGCAGCATCTGCCGCTGCGCGTCGCTGCCCTGCGCCAGCGCCATGCAGGCTTCAAACCCCTGGCGCTGGTGAAAGCTCTCCTCTTTGCAAATCTTGACCATTGCCCGGGCGTAGGGTCCGTAGGAGGTGCGGCACAGCGCCACCTGATTGACGATGGCCGCGCCGTCCACCAGCCAGCCAATCACGCCGATATCCGCCCAGCTCAGGGTCGGGTAGTTAAAAATGGAGGAGTACTTCATCTTGCCGTCGAGCATTTTCTGATACAGGTCTTCGCGGGCGCAGCCGAGGGTTTCCGCCGCGCTGTAGAGGTACAGACCATGCCCGGCTTCATCCTGCACTTTCGCCAGCAAAATCGCTTTGCGCCTAAGGGTCGGCGCGCGAGCGATCCAGTTGCCTTCCGGCAGCATGCCGACGATTTCCGAGTGCGCGTGCTGACCAATCTGGCGGATCAGCGTTTTGCGGTAGGCTTCCGGCATCCAGTCCTGCGGTTCGATGCCCGTCTCCTGCGCGATGCGCTGGTCAAAGCGTTGTTCTTCTGTCACGTCATCACCTTTATGATTCCAATAAATTCGATTTAAATTAATTTTCGAATCACTTTGTTTTATAAAAGTTACATTCAAGTTAAATAAAACCACAAATTTTGTTTGTCTTTTTTGTGATGGCTAACGCAAAAGCTTTTGTAAAAGCCATGATTAACAATTAATTAAGCCAATCACGCCGATCGATAGCGATCGCATTGTTAACAAATTATTAAATGCAAGCTTGATTTTTATGATTCACCAAAGAACTATTTATAGATATTTCACGTAACACATCTGGAGATAAACCATGCAGCAGTTAGCCAGCTATTTGTCCGGCACGTGGCAGACCGGCCGGGGCCACGCGCGCATCATCTATCACGCCATCAGCGGCGAAGCGCTATGGGAAGTCACCAGCGCGGGTCTGGATATGGCGCAGGCGCGACGCTTCGCGATCGAGCGCGGCGGCAAAGCGCTGGGGGCGATGAGCTTTATTGAGCGCAGCGCGATGCTGAAGGCGCTCGCCAGATATTTGCTGGAGCAGAAAGCAGAGCTGTACGCGATCTCCGCCGAAACCGGCGCCACCCGCTCCGATAGCTGGGTAGATATCGAAGGAGGCATTGGCACCCTTTTCACCTACGCCGGTCTCGGCAGCCGCGAGCTGCCGGACGATACCCTGTGGCCGGAAGATGAGCCGATCCCGCTGTCAAAACAGGGAGGCTTCGCCGCCCGCCACGTGCTCACGTCAAAATCCGGCGTGGCGGTGCATATCAACGCCTTTAACTTCCCCTGCTGGGGGATGCTGGAAAAGCTGGCGCCCACCTGGCTTGCCGGAATGCCGGCCATCATCAAACCGGCTACCGCCACCGCGCAGCTGACGCAGGCGATGGTCAAAATGATTGTTGATAGCGGGCTGGTGCCGGAGGGGGCAATCAGCCTGATCTGCGGCGGCGCGGGCGATCTGCTCGACCATCTCGATAGCCAGGACGTTGTCACCTTTACCGGCTCGGCCCGTACCGGACAGCAGCTGCGGGGGCATCCCAACCTGATCGCGAAGTCCATTCCCTTCACCATGGAAGCGGATTCGCTTAACTGCTGCGTACTCGGTGACGACGTCACGCCGGCGCAGCCGGAGTTCGCGCTATTTATTCGCGAAGTGGTACGAGAGATGACGGCGAAGTCCGGGCAAAAGTGTACCGCCATCCGGCGTATTATCGTGCCGCAGGCGCAGGTGAAAGCGGTGAGCGACGCGCTGATTGCGCGCCTGCAAAAAGTGGTGGTCGGCGACCCGGCGCAGGAAGGCGTGAAGATGGGCGCGCTGGTCAACCACGAACAGCGTCAGGACGTGCAGGATAACGTCAACCGTCTGGTGGCCGCTGGATGTGACGTGCTGCTGGGGGGCCAGGCCGATTTCAGCGCCGCCGGCGCCTTTTTCCCGCCAACGCTGCTGTACTGCCCGCAGCCGGACGAGACCCCGGCGGTACACGCTATTGAAGCGTTTGGTCCCGTCGCCACCCTGATGCCGTATCAGAATGTTGAGCATGCCATGACCCTGGCGCGGGCTGGCGAAGGTAGCCTGGCTGGGACTCTGGTGACCGCCAGCGGCGAACTGGCGCGGGCGTTTATTCTCGGCGCCGCCCGCGCCCACGGGCGTATTCAGATACTGAACGAAGAGTCTTCCGCAGAGTCCACCGGCCACGGCTCCCCGCTGCCGCAGCTGGTACACGGCGGCCCGGGGCGCGCCGGCGGCGGCGAAGAGCTGGGCGGCCTGCGGGCGGTGAAGCACTATATGCAGCGCACCGCAGTTCAGGGCAGCCCGACGATGCTCGCGGCCATTGGCCAGCAGTGGGTGCGCGGCGCGCAGGTGGTGGAAGACCGCATTCACCCGTTCCGTAAATATTTCGAGGAGATCCAGCCGGGCGACAGCCTGCTGACGCCGCGCCGCACCCTGTCCGAGGCGGATATCGTCAACTTCGCCTGCCTGAGCGGCGATCACTTTTACGCTCATATGGATAAGATTGCCGCCGCGGAGTCGATTTTCGGCGAGCGCGTGGTGCACGGCTATTTCCTGATTTCCGCCGCTGCCGGGCTATTTGTTGACGCCGGGGTCGGCCCGGTGATCGCCAACTACGGAATGGAAAATCTGCGCTTTATCGAGCCGGTGAAGCCGGGCGATACCATCCAGGTACGCCTGACCTGCAAACGCAAAACGGTGAAACGCCAGCGCAGTGCGGAGGAGAAAGCGACCGGCGTCGTCGAGTGGGCGGTAGAGATTTTTAACCAGCACCAGCAGGCGGTCGCGCTCTACTCCATCCTGACTCTGGTGGCCCGCCAGCAGGGGGATTTTGCGGAGTAAATATTAGAAATTCGCCCATCTTTATCGCCATCTTCATGCCTCTGCGGAGGCATTTTTTGTAACTGGCAAAACTGACAAACAACCTGGCAAAAGCAGGCAAACGCCTCGGCGCTGACCGCTGTTAGGTTAACGATACACAAGCCGACATTCGCAGCGGCACTGCACAACACAACAATAAGGTGAGGTCTCAATGGCGATTCTTTCTCCCCGCAAAACGGCTCTGGCGTTGGCTGTCGCTCTGTTTTGCGCCTGGCAAAGCCCGGCGTTCGCCCACGGCGGCGAAGCCCATATGGTCCCGATGGACAAAACCCTGAAGGATTTTGGCGCGGACGTTCAGTGGGATGACTACGCGCAGATGTTTACCCTGATTAAAGACGGCGCTTACGTAAAGGTAAAACCGGGGGCGAAAACGGCCATCGTCAATGGTAAAACCCTGGAGCTGCAGGTGCCGGTAGTGATGAAAGACGGCAAAGCGTGGGTTTCTGACACCTTTATTAACGACGTGTTTCAGTCCGGTCTTGACCAAACCTTCCAGGTGGAAAAACGCCCGCATCCGCTGAACTCGCTGTCAGCGGCGGAAATCAGCGCAGCGGTCGCTATCGTTAAAGCCGCAGCGGATTTCAACCCCAATACCCGATTCACCGAGATCTCCCTGCGCGAGCCGGATAAAAAAGCGGTGTGGGATTTTGCCCTCAACGGTACGCCGGTCAACGCCCCGCGCGCTGCCGACGTGATCATGCTCGACGGCAAGCACGTTATTGAGGCGGTGGTGGATTTACAGAATAAAAAGGTCCTTTCATGGACGCCGATTAAAGACGCCCACGGCATGGTGCTGCTGGATGATTTCGCCAGCGTGCAGAACATCATCAACGCCAGCAGCGATTTTGCCGAAGTGTTGAAAAAACACGGCGTCGACGACCCGAGCAAGGTGATTACCACCCCGCTGACCGTCGGCTACTTCGACGGTAAAGATGGCCTCAAGCAGGACGCGCGGCTGCTGAAAGTGGTCAGCTATCTCGACGTCGGCGACGGCAACTACTGGGCGCACCCGATTGAAAACCTGGTGGCGGTGGTCGACCTCGAGCAGAAGAAGATCATCAAAATCGAAGAGGGTCCGACGATCCCGGTGCCGATGGCGGTCCGCCCCTATGACGGCCGAGACCGCGTTGCGCCTACGGTGAAACCGCTGGAGATCATTGAGCCAGAGGGTAAAAACTACACCATCACCGGCGATATGATTCACTGGCGGAACTGGGATTTCCACCTGCGGATGAACTCCCGCGTCGGGCCGATTTTGTCTACCGTTACCTGGAACGATAACGGTAAAAAGCGCCAGGTGATGTATGAAGGTTCGCTGGGCGGGATGATCGTCCCTTACGGCGACCCGGACGTGGGCTGGTATTTTAAAGCCTATCTGGATTCCGGCGACTACGGCATGGGCACCCTGACCTCGCCTATCGTGCGCGGCAAGGACGCTCCGTCCAACGCGGTCCTGCTGGATGAAACCATCGCCGACTATACCGGCACGCCAACCACCATCCCACGCGCGATCGCCATCTTCGAACGCTACGCCGGGCCGGAATATAAGCATCAGGAGATGGGCAAGCCGAACGTCAGTACCGAGCGCCGCGAGCTGGTGGTGCGCTGGATCAGCACCGTCGGCAACTACGACTATATTTTTGACTGGGTATTCCACGAAAACGGCACCATCGGTATTGATGCCGGGGCGACCGGCATCGAAGCGGTGAAAGGCGTGAAGGCGAAGACCATGCACGATCCGAGCGCCAAAGAGGACACCCGTTACGGCACGCTGATCGATCATAATATTGTCGGCACCACCCACCAGCATATTTACAACTTCCGCCTCGATCTTGATGTTGACGGCGAGAACAACACGCTGGTAGCCATGGACCCGGAAGTGAAGCCGAATACCGCCGGCGGTCCGCGTACCAGCACCATGCAGATCAATCAGTACACGATTGATAGTGAGCAGAAAGCGGCGCAGAAATTTGACCCGGGCACCATTCGTCTGCTGAGCAATACCACCAAAGAAAACCGGATGGGTAACCCGGTGTCGTATCAGATTATCCCCTACGCGGGCGGCACGCATCCGGTCGCCACCGGGGCGAAATTCGCGCCTGATGAGTGGATTTACCATCGTCTGAGCTTTATGGATAAGCAGCTGTGGGTCACCCGCTATCATCCCACCGAGCGCTTCCCGGAAGGCAAGTACCCTAACCGTTCGATTCACGACACCGGCCTCGGCGAATACGCGAAAGATGACGAGTCGCTGGACAACCATGATGACGTGGTTTGGATCACCACCGGCACCACCCACGTGGCCCGCGCCGAGGAGTGGCCGATTATGCCGACCGAGTGGGCGCACGCGTTGTTAAAACCGTGGAACTTCTTTGACGAGACGCCGACGCTGGGCGAGAAGAAACAATAAGCACGTCACGGCCTCAGCGATGGGGCCGTTTTTATTTATCCGCAGGCAATGCACATGCAGCGGGCAGCAGGATTGGTATAGCCTGTTATTCAACTTCTTTTGCCATATATGTTAGATGTCGGCCATTAACTTATATGGCATAAAAGCAGGCAACGAATATCAATGAGAATGGCTTTATGTCGCTTTACGATCTCAGAACCGAAGCGCAGGCATTGCCGACGTCCTGGCGCTCCCGGATCTTAGGCCGCGTTGGGGCAACGAATCTCAAAGTCCTGCGCATGGATGCCCACTCAGTCGCTGAGGAGGTGCATGTTTATGACGAGGGATTACTGGTTATTGACGGACGTCTGGAACTGAGCGTGCAGGAGAAAAAATCTCCGTCGCGCCCGGCCAGCTTTATATAGCCAAAGCGGGAATTCCTCATACGGTAGAAACAGGCAGCTTTGGCACCCTGGTGATTATAGATTTACCAGACAGCGGTTTCAGCGGTGCATCCCCTACTGATATAGCGTTGTGTCAGGAACGGACGTAATGGAATTGGCATCGCGTTACATAGTTCTGGGATAAAGAGCCAAATCCAATAATAAATAACTCTATGATTGAACGGAAGTTGCCCAGCTGAGATATTATCCTGCTCATTATGCACAGCTGTTCTATAGTTCATGAAGACCTCCGCTAAAACAATCAATTGAGTGGGATTTCGCTATGCCAATAACACGCAGGGACTTTTATAAACTGGCGCTGGGCTCCGTCGTTGGCCTTGCGGTACTAAAGGACAACCCAACAGCGGTTGCTCAGAGTATTTCCCTGAAGAAGCCCCTTCCCTATGGCGCAGGGCAAAAAGGGGAAACTGCAGGTGGTTTACCACCGGAAGGTTCGCGCAGTTCAGTGGATGATTTTGACTATCAGATAAAGTATCAGCGCGCTTTTGAGGCCGTGCTCTGGAATATGCCCGCTGCAGCCATTTACAGTTTTCGGCGGGCAGCGTTCGATAATTTAGGTCTGAAAGATAACGATATTATTGCCTATTCAGAGCCAGCCACCCCACATCTGGAAGCTATTACAGCAAACAGTACCACTCCGTACATCACAGCATTTACCGATCTGCAAAAAGGTCCGGTTGTTCTGGAAGTTCCTGAAGCGGGTAGTGACGGCAGTTTGTATGGTCAGATTGTCGATGCCTGGCAATTAACCATTGCGGATGTTGGTCCGGCAGGGTTAGATAAAGGTAACGGGGGAAAATATTTACTCACTCCGCCAGGGTATAAGGGCACTATCCCCGAGAATTATCTGCATGTCCCTTCTCCAAATTTCCGCATCGCTTTCGCGTTTCGCTCTGTCCCAGTAAAGGGAAAGTCTATCCAGGATGCTTATCACTACTCTAAACGTCTGCGCATGTATTTCCTGTCCGAAGCGGGTCATCCTCCGACCCAGCGATTTGTAGATCCGGGAAGTAACCGTTACCCGACTTTGCCTTACTATGACGAACGCCATTTCAGGGATTTACACGCAGTGGCAAGCGTTGAACCCGTGCGGGAGCAAGACAAAGTGATGATGGGTATGCTGGCTACCCTGGGTATTGAACGTGGAAAGCCTTTTGCGCCCGACGAAAAAACCACGAAAGCGATGCGTCAGGCGGCGATCGACGCCTGGTTCTATATGCAATACTGGTTTGATAATTTCCCAAAAGAAAAACTATTCTGGCCAGACCGCCATTACGCCTCGTTGCTGCTAGCAGATGACAACAACACATTCAGTTTCGTTTACTCTGATCGCATTGATCTTATTAACCGGGCAGCTGAGTATTTTTGGTGTACCTATATGCCAAAAGCTCTCAGCGATTCCCCGGCAACACAGTACATGATGTGCCTTGCTGACAACAAAGGTCATCTTCTTGAGGCCGGGGAGCTCTATAAAATTATTGTTCCGGCCAAAATGCCCGTGAAACAGTTCTGGGCGTTGACGGTTTACAACCGCGACACCATGTCATTTATTTACAGTGACACTAACCGTACCACTCTGTCGTCCTATGACCTCGACAAGATGAGTAAAAACCACGATGGTAGCGTGACTATCTATGTCGGTCCAGCAGCCCCGAAAGGCATGGAAAATAACTGGATTCCGACCAGTGGAAAGCGTCCACTACCCGCCATGCGTTTTTATGGCCCAACAGATGAACTGAATAGTAAAACGTTCAAGCTTCCTGATTTCGAAAAAGTCTGAAGTAACACATTAGCCCGGTAAGGCAAAGCAGGCCCGCAGGCAGGGTTTGCAGGCCTTAATCTGCACTTTAATGACTGAGTGTCGGTCTTCTGACGAACGACCAATGATGTTGACATATTCACACCCAAACAACGGGATCATTCCATGATAAAACTGAATCTCATTGCTCAGGCGATGTTACTGACCGGCGCTCTGAGTGCTTCCACCATCGCGGTTGCCAATCCAGGTGGCTATCAGGATCCTATTCTGACAATGCAGGGCACGCCGGATGTCATCAAAAAAGGACTGGATGTGGATGGTTACAGCTCAGCGGTCTCCGCGTGGAACTGGGGATACCCCATCGTTCGCATGGAGCAGGTTGCCCGCGAGTACACCAATGTGCCTTCACCGAAGCCGGCAACCAGCTATCGCGCCCCACTGAACCAGATTGGTTGGGCGACCGAGCTCGCCACACCAGCCGCAAAAGACATGCCGACAGCGAATAACGATACGCTGTACATGAGCTCGGTTATTCAGCTTAATGAACCTTATGTTCTGACCGTGCCGGACTTACATGACCGCTACTATGTTGTTGATGTGTTCAACATGTGGCAGGAGCTTGAGCATTATATCGGACGCCGTGCTACCGGCACGAAAGCAGGCAAGTTTGTGTTCGTTCCGCCGGGCTGGAAAGGCAAGCTGCCTGCAGATGCCACGGCATTGTATGTGTCTACCAATAAAATCTGGCTGTGGGGTCGCATGCGTGTGAGCGAGGGCGAGAACATGACCCCAATTCATGAACTTCAGAAAGCGTTCAAACTACAGTCACTGAGCGGTAAGGTTTACCATGACACGCTGCCGCCGATGCCAGCACTGAAAAATGACGGACTGGATTTCTTACGCCAACTGAGCTTTGCGATGCAGAGCAACCCCGTCAAGCCGCAGGATAAAGGACTGTTCGGTCAGTTCAGTCGAATGGGACTGACGGATAAAGAGTTTGACGAGCGGAATATCTCTCCGGCCGTTCTGGAAGGTGTGAAACGTGGACTTCAGGATGCACCAAATGTTGCAGTTTCCACCCTGGTCAGCACCTCACAGGTGCGAGATGGCTGGAGTTATGTCAGAGGGTTAGATGATTTTGGCTATAACTATCCGCTGCGTTCTCTGGTTGCCGGCCCCTACCTCGGCGGTCAGGGGGAAAAAGAAGCTGTTTACCCGATTCGTTACAATGACAAGGATAACAACCCGCTTTCCGGCCAGAATACCTACACTATTAATCTTGTTACCCAGCCTCCTGTTAACGCCTTTTGGTCGATAACAATGTACGATGCGGATACCAAAATGCTTGTGGAAAATCCGGTCAATCGCTACAAGGTCGGGTCTGATACAAAGGGGCTGGCGAAAGAGAAGGATGGCAGCCTGAAGATTGTTATTTCCCATGAAAAACCAACCGGTAAAGATGTCAACTGGCTGCCTGCACCAGAGCATAATTTCTACCTGTTGTTCCGTATGTACCAGCCGAAAGACGCGGTGATGGATGGTTCATGGAAACTGCCAGAAGTTGTTAAAGATAACTGACCATAACGTTGACAGTGAACTGTCAGCGTTACAGCGGAATATAACGGGGCATTCAGAATGAGAGGCATCGGATTTTTATCGTAAATTATTTTCTAGTGAAGTTATTTCACCCGACGACAATAATGGCTGAATGGCGACCAGTTTTTCTTCCGGAAGGTCGTATAACTTCAGTGCCAATATTCGGGTAATCTCGTCTTCAGGAAAACGGTATTTAATCAATCTAGCCGGGTTGCCGCCGACAACCGCATAGGGTGGTACATTTTTCGTTACCACAGCGCCGGCGGCAACCACAGCACCTTCACCAATAGTCACACCAGGCATAATCATCGCCCGCATTCCCAGCCAGCAGCCATCGCCCAGTATGGTGTCACCACGGCTGACGTAGGCTTCTTTTATTGATTCCATGAACGGGTAAAGGCTGATCCAGTCCATACGATGCGTACTGTTTCCCCCCATAAGGATCACGCTCTCGGCGCCAATACAAACAAAATTGCCAATATATAATTTATCGAGTCTACCAAGTGGCTCCCAGTCGCGACTGAACTCGTCCCCAAGCAAATATCTCACGACGGAACGCTCGAATCCTTGATCCCAATAGTCACTGTAATAGCTGTGAGTGCCTTTTATATGAATATTAGGGTTAGTGACGGTTTGATGCAGATATTCCATTCTTGACCAGTGTTTTTCAGTCATTCCGAGGGCCTTTATTCTCATGGGTAAGTGGTTAGCCATACGATAATAATTTAATTGTTTACGTTGTTTCAACGGTGGTGAGAGCGATATTCGTACTTCCGCTTCAGGCCATGAGACATCCGACAACCCTACTCAAATCTCCCACATTGCCGGAGATTTGAATATGAACACGTCACCGTGGAAAATAGACCGTATCATCGGCCAAAAAAGACCACTTCAAATATCTCATCTCTGGGGGATCCTAATCTGGCTTGAACTGAAAGTGATTTAGCTCTGTTCACTATGGCCCTGGACCGCAAGCTACGAGGCTGTGAGCTGGTCAGACTCAAAGTATCTGTTGCAACACCGGTAGCCCTGTGCAATTTAAGATAACCAAAGGGACAAGAGAAGTTGTCAGGGCTGCAACTGCGGCCCTGTACCAGAATCGGACGCCGCAATCGCAACAACAACGAATCCGTCAGTCCACAATAAAGAGTTTTGCTCCAGTCTCCGTTCTGGACTGATGTGGTTCTGCGTTATCACCCACCTGATAACTCATTCCCGCAGTTAAAGTGAATTTACGGCCATCTGCGAGCAGTGTTTCGAGCTCTCCCTCCATGCATAAAAGGACATGACCTTTACTGCACCAATGATCCGCAAGGTAACCTGGAGTATATTCAACCATTCGCACACGGATTTGGTTCGGCTTGTCGCCAAAAAATTGGGTGCGCCAGTAGGCCATGCCTGTTTCCCCTGGATGTTCTGTTTTTTCGACTTCACCCCAACTGGTGGTGCTAAAAGCAAATGCCTCGATATTCATTTTATGGCCCTTCATTATTAAAAAGAGCTCTTGAGCTCAGGTTAGAATGAATTAAAATAAGAAATAATAATTTTTACATCAATACTTTATTTTTCATATTTAGCCCAGTGAGCTTGTCCGCTTCGTGCCAGATGCGACCCTGGAGCGTCTCTATATTGTTATACGAGGTATCTCGGTATGATCAATGCAGCCCAGGCCCTGTAATGTCGCATGGACAGCTTCATCAAGAGGAGTGTGAGGCTCGGCACCTAAAAAATTCACCAGTTTCGTATTGTCCAGGCGGACCGACTGGCGCCACAGGTACCGCATCTCCAAAAGCTCGCGTAAGGTTGCGTTGAAAGGTGCTGCCAGGTACATCAACCACCACGGAAATGATTGTATTTTGGCAACGCCGCCGTAGCGTGCCGTAGTGCGTTGAATCGCACTGACCATTTCGCTGCCGTCGGCATCCCAATGGCCTTGCATATGGAAGCGCGCAAAGGGCTCAAGTTCTTCGCGTCGTTCCAGCAGCGCAGCTATCGTTTCCGCTACATCTGGTAAATAAGCCCACTGGTGACCCGTTTCATGCGAACCGGGATTGCTAATGACGCCAGGCAGCTTGCCGGGTTTAATCAAACCTTGAGAAAACCAGTTGTTACCGGCGCGTGGACCAAAAAAATCCCCTGCACGGAGGATTAATACCCGCCCGCCCCGCTGCGAATAGGCCTCAAGTTCTTTCTCCATTTGTACCCTGATCGCTCCCTTCTTTGTGACCGGCATCTGCGGAGCATCTTCCCGTACTAGCGGAAAAGCGTCAGGTCCATAGTTGTAAACGGTATCGGGAAGCACGATCAAGGCGCCGGTTCGTTCTGCTGCGCCGATCGTGTTGCGCAGCATAGGCAGCACCAGATGCTTCCAGTTTCTGTAGCCGGGCGGATTGACGGCGTGAACGATCGCGCTACAGTCTGCTGCCGCAGCGGCGACCTGCTCCGGGTCGAGAGCGTCGCCCCCTACCCACTGGATGTCACCACGTCGTTCACTGCCATGAAGTCCTCGTTTTAGTGCACGTACGTCCCATTTTTTCTGAATAAGCCGGCGCGCCGTTTCACCACCGATTCCGCCGGTTGCGCCAAGTATCAGGACCTTGCCTCGGGTTTCCATATTGTCTGCCTCTTTGCTGATTTGACCTTGACAGCGTACGTACAGGCAGAGCTAAATGGAATTGCATATCTTTATAGGGCAGCTATACAAATTTGTATGAATACATCTATCCCATGGGAGTGGTACCGAACATTTCTGGCGGTGCTCAGGGAAGGCTCGCTTTCCGGCGCATCACGCAGGCTTTCGATTACGCAGCCTACGGCGGGACGGCATATCGCTGCGCTCGAGTCCGCTCTGGGCCAGGTGTTGTTCACGCGGTCGCAGACGGGCCTGCTGGCGACTGAAACGGCGCTGGCGCTGAGGGTGCATGCCGAAGCGATGGAGAGCACCGCTAATACGCTAGCGCGCACAGCCTCCAACTTTAGTCATAACAGCGCGTCCATTCATGGCGTCGTCCGCGTCTCCGCGAGTGACGTTATCGGCGTTGAAGTTCTGCCGCCGCTTATTGCCAGGCTCAGGGAGTCTCACCCACAAATAACGATTGAATTAGTTCTGTCGAATCGGGTTCAGGATTTACTGCACAGGGAAGCCGATATTGCTGTACGCATGACGACGCCAGTACAGGAACAGCTTATTGCGCGTCGAGTTGGCCGCATTGAACTCGGTCTCCACGCATCGACGTCCTATCTTGCACAACATGGCACGCCTGAAAATAGCGAAGATCTGCTGAAACATGCGCTGATTGGCTTTGATCAGGATACGCCTTTCATCCGTAAGGCCCTGGAAAAATTCCCTCAGCTAAGCCGGAATGCATTTTCCATGCGCACCGACAGCGACGTGGCTCAGCTGAATCTTATTCGCGCCGGTGCCGGCATTGGCATATGCCAGGTGCAGTTGGCCAATGGCTATGTTGCACTGCAGAGATTACTGCCAAATTTCTTTTCTTTCTATCTTGATACCTGGATCGTCATGCACGAAGACCTGCGCAATAGTCTGTGCTGCAAATTGGTTTTCGATGTTCTGGCAAAGGGATTAGAGGAATATATCGGCCAGAGACAGGAACAGTGAATCGCCATGGAGAAAAGGCCGCCAGTTCGAACTCCGTCTGTTAACGACCTTCAATACATCATTTATGAGACTGAAAATAATATTCAGCTAACTTGTTCCTGTTTGCGGCCAGAACAGAAAAATCCCACTATATTAAAGGGATATGTTTGTTCTGTAGCATTTAAATCAATAACACACATGGCCTTTAATGATGTAAGTGATGCCTGTTCGACACGCGGAAACAGAGTGGAATGTGAAGGGTATTATTCAGGGACAAAGTGATAGTGCGTTGACCCTGCGACTTCATGTGCATCTCCGCCCTGCAAACAAGTGATACCATAGAAGGTATGAACCTGCTTCAGGAATGCTCATGAAACCGACCCTTAATCAGTTGATTAACTTTTGCACTGTTGCTGAAACCGGAAACATCGGCAAAGCCGCCAATAAACTCAATATTTCGCAGCCCCCCTTAAGCCGGCAAATTGCCCAGCTGGAAACCATCCTCGGTGCAAAGCTATTTAACCGGGCCGCTAAAGGTGTCAGTTTAACCCTTGCCGGAGAGCAATTTCTGGTAGACTGCCAGGCGGTGCTGGCAATGCTGGAGCAGGCCTGTAATAACGTACGGGCAGTAGAATCAGGGCAGAAAGGTGTTCTGAAATTAGGTGCAACAATGTATGCCAGCTATAGCGTTGTGCCTCATGTTGCCATACAGCACCGGGATACCTATTCTGATGTGGAATTGCATTTTCAGGAGATGGTCCCCTCTGATTTACACGCCGCATTACAGGATGGCAGATTAGACGCGGCAATCAGCTTCTCCGAGACGGCCACTCCGGGAATTCATTCACTGGTGCTCTTGCGTGAGCCGCTAATCGCCGCCCTTCCTGCCAATCACCCCCAGGTTCAAAGCGAGCATTTCAGGCTTGAATCACTCAGTGATGACCCGTTCATCACTGTTCCGCGCCAGAGTGCACCGATGCTCTATGATTCCATCCTTCATCAGTGCCTCAAGGCCGGATTTAGCCCGAAAATAGGACTGGAAGCCTCCATACAACAGACTGTAATGAATTTTGTGGCCCATGGCGTTGGCGTGGCGCTTATTCCCGCAAGTATGGAGAATGCCCAATTGCGTGGTGTAGTTTACCGGAGGCTGGAAAATCCGAATATGGTGGAGAATATGCTGATGTGGTCGACAAAGAACAAAAACCCGGCTTTACCGGGTTTTGTGAACCAATGCCGCAGTATCAGGGATAAACTGGATGCACCGCAGGCCGGACGGATTAACGATTAACTTTTACTGATGATGATTTCGATCACATTAGGTTTGCCACTCGCCAGTGCGGCCTCAACTGCCGGGGCGATATCCCCGGCACGAAGAACTTTTCTGGTTTCCAGTCCCATCGATGCACCCAGCGCCTGATAATCAACTGCCGGATTAACCAAATCCATTGCGATAAAGCGTTCTGTTTGTGCCGAAGTATAATCCGCCTGTGAACGCATGAAGTTTTTCAATACGTTATATTCCGTGTTATTCATTACAATAAAGGTTACCGGCAGTTTTTCATGTGCGGCCGTCCAGAGAGCCTGAGGAGAGTACATCGCAGCGCCGTCGCCCACAAAGCACACCACAGGCGCTCTTCCCAAACCGAGTGAATAGCCCACAGCTGCAGGCATCCCCCACCCCAGACCACCGCCGCGTAAAAAGGCATATTGATCCGCGCGGGGACTGTTGAGTGATTTACGAAGCGAGCCGCTGGTTGCAATCGCTTCGTCAACAATTGCCACATCGGGTCCGATCGCCCTTGCGGCCTCAAAGGCAGCCACGAGTGGCGTAATTACCGTAGCAGATTGTTGTTCCTTAACCTGCTCTAGCAGACTATCTCTGCTCAATTCAAACTCATTAACCGCGCTTTCAAAACGACGTTGATAATCACTTCGATAGTTTGCCGTGGCTTTTTCCAGCTCGGGCAGTAGCACCATTAACGATGATTTAATATCGCCAACCACTGAGAGGTCACTACTGTAGGTGCGTCCCAGGTCGCCCGCATCGGCTGATAACTGGAACACTTTACACTGCTCCGGTACTGCCTGACCTTCTGTATAAAGAATGGTGATAAGCGACTTACCACCAAGTGCGAAAATAGCATCGTACTGGCCTAATGCTCTGTTAATTTCCGTCGCTTTAGTGGACAGATTGCCCCGCCAGAGAGGGTGTGCTGTTGGGTAGGGGATCCGGTTTGGCCATGTTGAACCGTATACGTCAGCGGCAAGCATCTCAGCAAGAGCAACAACCTCGCTGGCCGCTCCACTTTGGTAAATTTCGTCGCCGGCAATCAGTGCGACTTTACCTGGAGTAAATGCCGCTAGCTTACTTGCCAGCAAAGGTAACGAACCCGCGACTGCATTGCGGTCAATAGTAGAAGGCGCCCCGATCCCGATAGAACTCATCGCCTCCATTACATCCATCGGAAGCGACAGGAAAACGGAGCCTTTCGGTGCAGCGTCTGAATCGTGGAAAGCCCGGCGAACTAATACCGGTAGCTGGTCAACGTGAGTCACCTCCTGTGACCATTTAGCGAACGTTTTACCCATTCCCACCAGATCACCCAACAATAGCGGATCGGCTGTCGTGTGGCGTAAATCCTGCTGCCCCGCTGTCACCACGAGTGGCGTCTGTGAACATTTTGCATTCAACAGGTTTCCCATGCCGTGGCCTAAACCACCGGCGGTATGCAGATTCAGGAATCCTGGTTTTTTTGCTGCCTGCGCATAACCGTCCGCCATGGCTACTGCGCTCGCTTCCTGCAGAGCTAACACGTACTGAATTGACGGTTTTCTTAACAGCGCATCCATGAAGGGCAGTTCGGTTGTGCCTGGATTACCAAACACATATTCCACCCCTTCACTTTCCAGAACTTCTAACAATACATCACCGCCACGACGTGCATTGGCGTTGTGGACTTTAGTTATTGCGTTACTCATAGAATGATCACCTCTATCTTCATATTCGTTCGCCCTGTCTGGCGGGTGATTCAATCTTAATAACAGGTATGACATCCTTTCCAATACTATAATGATGCCCAGCCATACCCTTTTAGGTATGGAAAGTCATTCGTTTTCCATTAGGAATTGTAAAGTGTTCTGTGCTGAAGAACTGGCTCCGCGCCGCTTCAACACAGTGCCGGATCGGACTTTTCTACCGCCGCTGAGGTATTAATCAATGGAGAACAGGTCCTATTTATCATATAAATTAACGGACACGCTGAGTTTTACAGGAATATCACCGATGAATACTGCCGCCTCCATTGCCCTTTTGAGCGCTTGCCCATTTGTGAGTCTGGCGGCAGTGCCGGTGACCTTTTCCGAAACTGTCCTGGAGGCCGCTGGGCCGAAAGGTCCTTTGAAGGGTACGTTACTCACCCCAAATTCTAAACCAACCGCGGTTGTTCTTATCATTCCTGGCTCCGGGCCGACCGATCGGGATGGAAACAACCCGCTTGGTGTGAATGCATCGCCTTACCGACTTCTTGCTGAAGGTCTGGCGGCAAAAGGCTTTGCAACGCTTCGTATCGACAAACGTGGAATGTTCGCTAGCGCAATGGCCGTAGAGGATGGCAATGC
>OBWU01000185.1_pt1 | contig 20599 bp, 17 predicted proteins | sample 1476551 | NCBI WGS metagenome assembly OBWU01 (sample SAMEA2580135, study PRJEB22360) | human gut metagenome | biome: human gut; feature: human-associated habitat; material: faeces | place: Denmark | collected 2008/2010
TTACTTTTCAAGAGAGTTGTTTGTTGTTTGCGTTCACTGTATGGTTTTTGGATAACAATCCAATAGGCAATAAAAAGAGCCCGCTTACGCGGGCTCTTTTGCTTTAACAGCTAAAAGCTCGAAAAGGGGCAGACCCGTATGGGTCTGCCCCTTTTTTTGTACCCTCATATCCCTTAACGAGGGAAATGAAGGAGGAAGGAATATCCCCTCCAGAGAGGAGCGCACTGGGATAGAGTAGAACCATGCACTACCCCATGTTCTCCCACGCACCTGAGCCAGTCGATCAGCCGCAGCAGGCTAATGAAGAACGCGCTATTGCCCTCTACGTAGAGAGCGCGCTGGAGCCTCACGAAGTATGGGCAGCACTGACCGAATACATTCACCTCTGGTGGCCCAGGCAGTTTATGCAGAGCGAGGAAAGCCATATAGACCTCTCCACTGAGCTACTGCTCGAAGAGACCGCAGACGGTGACATCATTCCTGTAGCTCGCGTTGTTCAGCACGAGAATGAAGACGTCCTCACCATTGCACCCTACCCGGATACATACCTGGGGCGCCTCATGGGAGTAGCTGAAGAATCGGAAGAAAGCCTGAGCTTTATCCTGGATGCCCTAGCCCCGGAGACTGCAGAAGGACCGCTATCCCTACTCGAAATCAGTAGCGGCACCTACGCAGGTCGTGAGGACGAGGAACTGGGCATTTACGAGGAACAAGAAGAAGCAGCCACGCTACTCATGAGTGCGTACGCCCGCTTTATTGGAGCTGAACTCCAGAAGGAAGAACTCTAAAAGGTACATAATCAAAGGGCATGCTCGACCCTGTAGAGTGGTATGTCATGAGCACACAGGAGCAGAACACCCCGCAGCAGAAGGATGCACGCTCTATCTGGGCACGACTGCGTACCAAAGCGGCTGCGGGAGAGATACAACCTCAGCGCTACAGCAAGACTGATGTGCTGAAGCAGAGCAATATCTGGTTCCGCAAGCAGGGCGTACCCCTCATCATTCCTGCACGTCAGCGTGCTCTCGACGCCTTCCCGCGCTCCGTACCCTGGATCCTGTGGGCGAGCATCATGCACATCTGCTACATCTTCCTACGCGATATCCTCATTCTCGTAGTTGATGGCGCAAAGGGTTCCCTCCCGGAATACATCAAAGCCATCACGACCAACACTGCACTCAGCGATGAAGTGCTACCCATGCTCGTGCTCGGTGGTATCTTCCTCGTGATGCCGATAATCTCCGGTGTGTTCATTACTCTTGCCCACGTGCTGATGGTCCGCACTCCGAAGTGGGTTCAAATCACCACGGGTATTCTTACCGTACTTTTTGCCGGCATGCTCTTTGTCGCCAGTGTCTTTGAATCCAGCAGCCTCGACGGCCTCGACTTCGTCTACGACGGTTCCCAAGTATTCCCGCTCATCGTTGTGGGCATCTACCTCGCCATCTTCCTCGGCGTAGACACCATCCTAGGGTGGTCCTTCAAACACGCCATCCACCAGCTCGCCTCCCTGCCGCCCATGATCGCGAAAGTACTACCCGTACTCATGGTGTCCGTGCTCTTCATCTTCGTGAATGCAGACCTATGGAAGCTCGCCAACGGGCTCAGCTTCCCGCGCACCTGGGCTGTTCTGGGGCTCATGGGGCTCCTCGCCGTGTTCGTGGTCGTCACGACCTCCCTAGAGCGCACAGCACGCCTTCTAGGACGCAACAGAGGCGACGACATCGCAAGGTTTAGCGAGAGCGACTACGAGCATGCCGCAGCCCTCGAAGGTGGAATATGGAACACCGCCCAAGACTGGGTCGAAGAGCAGAAAATCCTTGAACACCGACCCCTCAAAATCGCGCCCTGGAGCAACCTCATCATCATCCCCATGATCGGGCAGATCATTCAGGCGACCCTCTTCATGCTGCTCGTCTTCGGATTCTTCATGGGCTTCTCGTCCATCGCCATTAGCGACACCACCATCGAATCCTGGATGAGCATCAAACCCGAACACCTCAAAATCCTCGGCGTAGACACCAACATCAACGCCGTCGTCATCAAGGTGTCCATGATCGTTGCCGTGTTCTCCGGGCTCAACTTCGTTGCAACCACCAGTAGCGACGAAAAATACGCCCGAAGCTTCCTCAAGCCCATGATTGAGCGAATCAAACACATCCTGATCATTCGCGATATCTACCTGGGCCTACTCACCATGCCCAAAAATGAAGTGCTCATACCCCTCGAAGAGGAGAAGAGCACTGAAAAAGAGACTGACAAAGCATAAAGAGGCAAGTCAGGGGGATAAAAGCTAATGAGTCGACAGGTTCATCGTCAGCAGGTTGAATACCAGGTACGCCATCAGAAGAGCCGTCGCACCATCCAAAACGCGCCACGCTGAAGGGCGCGCAAAGAGCGGACGCAACAGACGCGAACCATAGCCCAGCATCAAAAACCAGATCAGGCTACCGCAGCAGCAACCCAGGTAGTACCACCAACGGCCCGGATCGCCCTGGGCGTTCGCCAGCGAACCCAAAAGAATAGTCGTATCCAACCACGCCAGCGGATTCAAATACGTCACTGCAGCCGTGGTCAGCAGAGCCGCCTTCAACGACTGAGAATTGCCCTCCGCATCATCAACCACGATGGAGTGCGGAGTAAACACGCGGCGGCCAGCCTCAAAACCAAACCACGCCAAAAACGCCGCACCCACATAACGGAACACCTCAATAAACCACGGCGCCGCATCCAACAGGGCACCCAGACCCACAACGCCCAAGCCAATCATCAGAGCATCCGACAGAATGCAGAAAATAATAATCGGGGTAATGTGCCGACCCAAAATACCCTGACGCAGCACAAAAGTTCCCTGGGCGCCAATAGCCGCCACCAAAGAAATCGTGGTGGTAGCACCCAGAAACAGCAGGGACAGGGATGCGGACATCGTGAAACTTTCTATGTTGATCAAACTGGGCATGAGCCCGCGTACGTAGTGGTGGGTAGCGGCTCTCTTACTACCAGCTTGCCAGGCAAAAGCTCGCGACGCAGGGATAAAGCCTGCGTTAGCTGAAGTGTGAAGTGCCAGAGACGAGAATACGGGAAAAAGGACCCTATATCTATCTAAATATTTTCACACTGCGTAAGATATTCTTATGACACGTTTCAGTACCGACCAGCTCACCACCTTCGCCACCGTCATTGAATACGGCACCTTCGACGCGGCAGCAGATATCCTGCGAGTGAGCCCCTCCGCCATCTCCCAGCGCATCAAAGCCATGGAACAGATTGCCGGAAAAGTCCTGGTACGCCGAAGCAACCCCGTCACCCCCACCGACGCCGGACAAAGCGTACTGCGCATCGCCCGACAAAGCGAATTCCTGCAGCAAGAAATGGAACGCGAACTCATGGGCGCCGGCGGCTTCCAGAGCGTCTCCGTTGCCGTCAACGCCGACTCACTCGCTACCTGGTTCCTCGACGCCGTAGGAATCCTCAGCCGCGAAGACAGCATCTTCTGTGACCTGCGACGAGAAGGCGAATTCCACTCCTCCGCTATGCTCCGATCCGGAGAAGTCATGGCAGTCATCACCTCCAAACCCGAAAAAATCCCCGGCTGCTCCGTCGAAACCCTCGGTGTGGCACGCTACTGGTGCGTTGCCACCCCCGACTTCGTGCAGCGGTACCTGCCCGGCTGGCCCAAGACCATGAGTCGCGAAGAGCTCAATCGTGCCCCCGTCGTCGAATATGACCGTAAAGACTTTGTGCAGGATGTGGCGCGAGCCCTCATCGAAAAAGAGGTAGGTCTAGAGGCTGAAGAAACCTTCACCCAAAGCCCCACCATCTACATTCCCTCATCTCCGGACTATGCGCGAGCCGTCAGCTCCGGTATTGCCTGGGGTCTCATTCCTGAGGCGCAATGCGCCGAAGAGCTCGAAAGCGGGCACCTCGTGAAGCTCGCCGCAACCCCGGTAGAATTCCCCCTCTACTGGCAGCGCTGGAACATCAACTCGCCCGTTATGGAGACCGTAACCCGCCGCGTCCACGAAGCGGCACGAGGCGACCTAATCTACTAAAGGGTTCATTGATTCAAGATTCTGAAATTAACCAAATTGTTAAAAATATATGTCTGACTAGACTATATTCTTATATAAGAATATAAGAACCGGGTAATAAAACCCTATAACACCCCACCACACATACAGAGGCGGCCGCCCCACACGGGACGGCCGCCTCTCTATAAGCTCTAACGCCTAAGTCATAACGCCTAAAACTCTAGCGCCAACGAGTCATCATCAGCATGCTCACCATCATGGCGCCCACACCAACACTCACATTCCACATACCCAAATCAGGAATCGGGAACAGGCCCTGCGTAATGTAGAAAACAATAATCCACAGAATGCCCACCGCCAGCAGCGAGAACATAATCACTCGGTACCACAACGGAGTCTGCTCCTTCAGCTGCGTGCCGCTCTCCATCTCACGAGCAATCTCACGCAGACGCAGCTCGCTTGCATCCTCCACCTCAGACTTAGCAGACTTCTGAGACTTCTTCTTGGACGATGCCTTAGCCGAGTTGGTCGACATACTTCCTCCGCTTATTGTTGTATGGGTAACCTAAAAATATATGTTCACACCTATCTTTGCAGACTTACGGGATGATTTCACCTTCTCCGTGCGTTGAAAGATAAGGAACGCCACCCGGCGCCCAAGAACATACACAACCCAAAGGACAAAGGAGAACGCATGAGCCAAGGAACGGCACCCACCGCAGAGCGCCGCCCCCGCACCGTGCTGCACTGGATCATCCAGATTACAGGCGAACTCCTTATCACCGTGGGCCTCCTGCTGTTGCTCTTCGTCGCATGGCAGCTCTGGTGGACCAACATCGACGCCGACCGCACCCAATCCCAAGCCGTCAGCACCCTCGTCCAGGAATTCGACTCCAACCCCGCCGAACCCCTCCCCGACTGGGACCCCAACACCCCTCCCGCCGGTCTGAGCGAACCCGGCCACGGTGAAGTCTTCGGCATCGTCTACATCCCCAAGTTCGGATCCGACTACCAGCGCCCCGCCACCCAGGGAACCAGCTCCGACGTGCTCGACTCCCTCGGACTCGGCCACTACGAAGGAAGCGCCATGCCCGGACAGGTCGGCAACTTCTCCCTCGCAGGCCACCGCCAAACCCGCGGTAAAGTCCTCAACGACATCGACCTGCTCACCGAAGGCGACCACATCTACGTGCGTACCAAAGACGGCTACTACACCTACACCGTCTACAGCCACGAAATCGTGCAGCCCGACCAGGTAGAAGTCATCGAACCCGTCCCCGGACAGCCCGGCGTAGCACCCACCGAGCGCCTCCTGACGCTCACCACCTGCCACCCGCGCTACGGCGACACCGAACGATACATTGTCCACGCCCGCCTCGAATCCTGGCAGCCCGCCGCAGCCGGAGCACCCGCAGAAATTGCCGCCTCCGTTGCAGGATCCTAAATCTGAGAGGAAAAGCAGATGTACGCATGGATTTTCCGCCACCTTCCCGGACCCCTGTGGGTTCGCATCATCATCGCCATCGTGCTGATACTCGCCGTAGTCTACCTGCTCATGGAATTCGTCTTCCCCCACTTCGCAGAGTACGGCCCCTTCAACCTGAACGTCACCATCAACCATTAGCGCTAAGGACGTGCCATGACCCGCATCCTTGTTATCGACAACTACGACAGCTTCGTCTTCACCCTCGTCGGCTACATCCAGCAGCTCGGCGCTGAAACCACCGTCATCCGTAACGACGAATACGAGCTCGCCGAAGTCATCAAGCTCGCCGAAGAACACGATGGCGTGCTTGTCTCTCCCGGCCCCGGTGCCCCCGCAGAGGCAGGCGTCATCATTGACACCATCCGCTGGGCAGCCGAAGCGAAGAAGCCGCTACTGGGTGTCTGCCTCGGCCACCAGGCCATCGCGGAGGCATTCGGCGGCACCGTCACCCACGCCCCCGAGCTGATGCACGGCAAGACCTCCCGCCTCGTGCACGAGAACGTCTCCGTGTTCAAGGACGTGCCCTGCCCCTTCACCGCGACCCGCTACCACTCCCTGGCGGTTGTACCCGAAACCATGCCCGAGGTCCTGGAAACCACCTCCACCACCGACAATGGCATCATCATGGGCCTGCGCCACCGCGAGGCCCCCATGCACGGCGTGCAGTTCCACCCCGAATCGGTCCTGACCGAAAGCGGATACCTCATGCTTGGCAACTGGCTCGAAGAAACCGGCCTGCAGGGAGCCGCAGAGCGCGCTAAGAGCCTCTCGCCCCTCATGGCCTAGTACTTCTTAGCCTAAGAAGCCCTCAACGGCTTATATCGCCTCCAGAAGCCCCGTAGCAGACACGCTACAGGGAAACTGGAGGCGATAGCTATATCTGGACCCCTAGCTACGAGCAAACCCAGATACACGAACAAGCCCAGATACGCGAAAAGGGGCGGCACCCCACACCCAACGGTGTGGAGCGCCGCCCCTTTTGCTAACCGCTAGAACCCCTTAGCGGGCGTTAGCGTTTGCATTATTAGCGTTGTTCGCATTGGTATTCGCGTTAGTACCCTGAATCGTACGGGTACCCGCAGTAGCGGACGCAGCCGGTGCCGGAGTAGCCGTAGCGGTAGAACGCTGCTGGTTCTGGTTACCAGTGGTAGCGTTCTGGTTACCGGTCGCCGCCGCAGGCTGAGTAGCCGCAGTAGTCGGAGCGGTCGTCTGAGTCGGAGTAGCAGCCACACGGATCGTCACAGTGCTGTTCTGAGCCACCAGAGTACCCGCCGCAGAGCTCTGCGAAAGCACAGTGCCCGCAGGACGCTCGTTAGTCTGAACAGTCTCAATGTTGGTGTTCAGCAGAACATCCTGAGCGGTCAGAGCAGCAATCGCCTGATCCTTGGTCAGACCCACCAGCGAGGGGACCTTTACCTTACCGGAGGACAGGACAATGTTCACGGTGCTACCAGCCTCAACGGTCTGAGCGCCCTTATCGTCGGTCGAGCCCTTCTCCGGGGACAGCTCCACAACCATACCGGCAGGAACGGAAGCGCTCTCCACAGTGGAGACGCGGCCATCCACCAGACCCAGGTCCTTCAGAGCGTTACGGACATACGCCTCACTCTGACCCTGCAGGTTATCCGGCAACTTGACCTTCTCCGGACCGCTCGAAACAGTCACAACCACGGTCGAGCCCTTATTAACCGTAGAACCGACACCCGGCTCAACGTTGATAACGTCGCCCTTCTTGATGTTGTCCGAGTAGCCCTGACGGTACTCCACCACGAAGCCTCGGTTACGCAGCTGGTTATCGGCATCATCGCGGGAAACATTCACCACAGCCGGAACCTGAACCTGCGGAACCTCATTGAGCTTGTTCTGGTAGTACAGAACCGAGCCGACACTGAAAACCAGCAGAGCCACAATCAGAGTACCCACAAGGAAACGAACCCACGCACGCTTACGCGGCGAAGACTCATCGTACTCTGCGTACTCCTCCTCGTCATACAGTTCCTCATCGTCTTCATACTCGAAGAAGCCGTTGAGGCCGCCGTCTTCCACCGAAGCCTCAGTAATCGAGGTGGTGTACGGGGCGTAATCCTCACCCAGGGAAGCAGTAGTCGCCGAAGGAACAAAAGCAGTAGTCATCGCTGCATCCTGAACCACGGTCTCTTCACCCGGGCGAACAACCGACGCCAGAGCCTGAGCGAACTCAGCAGCACTCTGATAACGCTCATCCGGGTTCTTCGCCAGACCCTTCAGAATCACAGCATCCAGACCAGCAGGAACCTCAAGCGGGGTGAACTTGCTCGGAGGCTCAGGGGCATCCGAAAGATGCTTAGCCGCCAGATCAACATTCGACTCAGCGTCAAACGGAGAACGACCAGCAATCATCTCGTAAATTACGCAAGCAGCAGAGTACAGGTCGCTACGGGCGTCAACTTCCTTGCCGCTCACTTGCTCAGGGGACATGTAGCGTGCGCTACCCATCACCACATTAGCCTTGGTCAGCGCCTCGCCAGCTTCCTCAATGGCACGGGAAATACCGAAATCCATGACCTTGATCTGGCCCGGCTGACCCTTAGCGATATCCTCGCTGGTACGCTCCAGCACCATAATATTCGCCGGCTTAATATCGCGGTGAATGATGCCCATCGAGTGGCTGTACTGCAAAGCACCCAGCAGCTGCTCGGAATAACCCAAAGCATCACGGACCGGCAGATGACCGCCACGGGACAGAATGGAACGCAGAGTATGACCCTCCACGTACTCCATCACGATATAAGGAATAGCGGTGCCCTCTTCCGAAGAAGCAGACTCCCCACCATCCTGCGAAGGGTTATACGAACCGGTGTCATAGACAGCAACAATCGCAGGATTGTTCAGAGACGCCACAGCCTCCGCCTCACGCTTAAAGCGTGCGCGGAACGTATCGTCCTGGGCCTGCTCCGGGCGCAGAATCTTAAGCGCAACCTTGCGGCCGAGGCGAGTATCCTCAGCAGCATAAACGGTTGCCATCGCACCGGTACCGATTACCTCGAGTACCTTGTAACGGTTATCAACCGTGTCGGGAACCGACAGGTCCATAAGTTCTCCTGGATCACTAAGACTAAAACTAAATCAAAATGTAGGGGCTAACGCGCCGACGCAGAAGCGGAAGCAGAAGCCGACGCAGACGGTGCAGCAGAAGCGCTCGCACTCGAACCCCTACCCGAACTGGAAGAGGCCACATACATGTCTACATTACTACCAACCGTGACCTTGGTGCCAGATGAGGGGGTAGTACGAAGCACCGTACCGGGGGCCGCCGTGTCCGAATTCTCATAATGCAGAGAAACATTCACACCCAGAGCGGCAACAGCCTTCGACGCCTCATCAACGTTCTTACCCTCAAGGTTCGACGGCAAAGTCACCGACTTCGGACCGGTGGAATAGCGAACAGTCACGCTATTACCCTGCTCCAAAGTACCCGTCGGAGAAACCGAAATCACCGTGTTCTCCGGCTGAGTAGACTCAACACCCTCAGTCTTGGGGGACAAGCCAAGGTTCTTCAGCTCGTTCACCGCATCCTGCAGTTCACGACCCTCATAGTTAATCGCGTTGATGGTCACCTTCTGCTTTGCAGCACGGGCAGAAGCAGACTCAGTCGGCTCCACCGTCGAAACGGTACCCGTGTTCGTCGGAACAACAGATGAAGAAGCGCTCGGAACCGGATCAGTCGAACCGCCACCATTATTGGAGGAAAGGACCGTCCAAATACCGCCAGCAATCAGCACGATTGCCAGAAGCAGAGCAACCCACATCCACACGTTCGATCCACGCTTAGCCGGAGGGGCAACAGCAGCCTTCACACGACCCGAAGCTGGACGCATGGTCTGCGCACCCGTACGAGGAATAGGCGCCGTCGTCGGCTCCGGCGAGAAACGACCACCAGAACCAAAACGCGGAGTAGCAGAAGCGCTAATCGGCTCCGCCGCCACATCCATCGCAGTCATAGCGACAGTACCGTCGTCAGCATTCTCCTCAGCCAAGAACTGCGCCAGCGGAGGAACAGCCTTCACCGCTGCCTTCAGATCGCGGCGACGAATTGCATCCACCGCAGACGCTAGAGCGGTCGCATCCTTAGGACGCTGAGCCGGGTCCTTCGCCAACAAGCACATGATGAGCGCACGAGCAGGAGCCGGGATGGTCTCCGGAAGCGGCGGCGGCGGATCATTCACCTGAGCCAAAGCAATCGCAATCTGCGACTCACCCGTAAACGGACGACGACCAACCAGGCACTCATAACCAATAATGCCCAACGAGTACATATCCGAAGACGCGGTAGCCGCCTGACCGGTTGCCTGTTCCGGCGCCAAATACTGGGCAGTGCCCATCACCTGGCCGGTAGCCGTCAACGGCACCTGGTTAGCCAGACGAGCAATACCGAAATCGGTCACCTTCACACGGTCATCCGGAGTGATGATGAGGTTACCCGGCTTCACGTCACGATGCACCAGACCCTGCGAATGAGCCGCAGCCAACGCGCGAGCGGTCTGAGCAATGAAGTTCAGAATACGGTCCGGCGGCAGGGTAGTCTCATGCTCGATGATGCTCGAAAGCGGATTACCCGGCACCAGTTCCATGACCAGGTACGCGGAGTTGTCCTCCTCACCGTAGTCAAAAACATTCGCTACGCCGGGGTGGTTCAACAGCGCCGTATTACGGGCCTCAGCGCGGAAACGCTCCAAGAAGCCCGGGTCACCGGTGTACTCCTCCTTGAGGATCTTGACCGCAACGATGCGCCCAAGCACCTTGTCGCGAGCTTTCCACACCTCGCCCATACCGCCAATCGCGATACGTTCGGTTAGGGTGTAGCGCCCGCCCAAAGTGATATCAGCCGCAGGCCTCACTTGTTCAACACCGCCTCAAAGAGTTGCTTACTAGTACTGGTTGCCAACTGGGCACCGGTCGCCACGTCAATATCCTCATAAACCACAGCAATCGCAATCTGAGGATCATCAGCCGGCGCGAAACCGGTAAACCAAGAATTATTCAAACCTGCCGTGGTCTCCGCGGTACCGGTCTTACCCGCCACCTTCACACCGGAGACACCAGCATTACGTGCAATACCATTATCAACCGCATTCACCATCCACTGCTTTACCTGGTTAGCAATTTCAGGGCTAGTGGAGGTACGCAGCTTCTCAGGAGAGAACTCCTGCAAAGTGCTCAGGTTGCTGGTCTTCACCGAACGAATCAGGTTCGGCTTCATCTGCACGCCGCCATTCGCAATCGCCGCAGAAGTCATCGCCACCTGCAGCGGAGTGGTCTTCACGTCGTACTGACCAATCGCCGACTGAGCCAGCTGGCTCTGCGTCAGATTCGACGGGAAAGACGACTTAGAAACTGTCAAAGGAATCTTCAAATCCTGGCCGTAACCAAAATTCTCAGCGGTCTTCGCGATACGCTCCTGACCCAAGTCCATCGCAATCTGCGCAAACGGCGTATTACAGGACTGAGCCAAAGCCCACTCAATTGTCGCCTGAGTGCGGGTTCCACACTGGCCGCCAGTATAGTTCGGCAGGCTAATGTTCGTACCCGGCAGAGGCAATTGGGCGGGATTCGCAATGACCGAAGACGCGTTGTACTTGCCGGATTCCAGCGCCGCCACCGCATCAATAATCTTGAAGGTCGAACCCGGCGAATAAGTATTACCGGCAATCGCACGGTTAAACAGGGGGCTGTCCTCATCAGAAGTCAGCGCCTGATAATTCGCCAAAACCGAAGAGCTCGTATGAGCCGACAGAAGATTCGGGTCATAGGACGGCGAAGAAGCCATCGCCAGAATCTCACCGGTCTTCGGGTTCATCGCCACCACAGCACCCTTACGGCCCCGCAGAGCGCTATACGCAATATCCTGAAGCTTCGAATTGATCGTCAGCTCCACGCTAGCGCCCTGCGCGGAAGAACCACTGAACAGCTGCGCCACACGGTCATAGAACTGGCTATCGCTCGTGCCCGCAAGCTCCTTATCCATAGCAGCTTCCAAACCGGTCGCGCCATAAATCGTGGAGAAGTAACCCGTCAGAGCCGCATACTTGAGCGGGTGGTTATACACACGCTGGTAGTTGTACTCATCATCGGACTTCACCGACGAAGCAATCTCCGTACCATCAACCACAATCGAACCACGTGCCGAACCGTAATTATCGTAGAGAGCTCGGGAATTCCACTGATTGTTCATCAGAGTCTTCGAATCGAAGAACTGAATATAGCTGAGGGTGCCCATCAGCAGGACAAACACGCACGCGGCAGACATCCACATGCGGCGAATAGCCCTATCCATTCTTCTCACCTCCAGAATCCTTAGCCGTAATACGCGCCAGAACGCTAGTAGCACCCTCCGGCTCGTAGCTAGTGTCCGCATGGTCAATACCCTGCGGAGCATCATAACCAGCCACCAGGTGAGGTGCGCGGGCGCTATGAGAAATAGACAACCACAGCGCCACAATAATCCAGTTAGCCACCAACGAGGAGCCACCGGCAGACATGAAAGGAGTCGTCAGACCAGTCAGCGGAATCAAACGAGTCACGCCGCCAATCACCACGAACAGCTGCAGAACCATGACCGTAGACAGGCCAGCAGCCAGCAGCTTACCGAAACCATCACGAGTACCCAACGCCGCACGGTAACCGCGCGAAACCAGGAGCATGAACATCATCAGGATCGCGCCCAGACCAACCAGGCCCAGCTCCTCACCCAACGAGGAAATAATCATGTCCGAGTTAGCGTACGGGACGAGGTTCGCGCGGCCCTGACCCCAACCGCGGCCAAAAAGACCGCCATAAGCCAGGCCGAAAACGCCCTGCAGAATCTGACCCGAACCGCCAGGAGACGCCTGGTAAATCTCCGGATCAAAAGCATGCACCCACGCATAAATACGGGCGTGCACGTGCGAGACATAGTGGTACGCGAAATAGCCACCCACAGCCATACCGATACCCGCAACCACCAGCCACGAAATACGACCGGTCGACAGGTACAGCATCGCCATGAACAGACCAAAGAACATGATTGCCGAACCAAGGTCCTTCTGGAACACCAGAACACCCAGGCTCACAATCCACGCCAAGAACACCGGCGCCAAATCACGCAGACGCGGCAGATTAATCGGACCAATACGGCGGCCAGCCACCAGAATCAGGTCACGGTGCGTCGCCAAATAGCCGGCGAAGAAAATCGCCAAAGTAATCTTCGCGACCTCACCCGGCTGGAACGTGCGGTTACCGATATGAATCCAAATACGAGCACCATTAAGCTCCATACCCAGACCCGGAACCAGCGGCATGATGAGCAGAATCATCGACAACACCAGCGAGGTGTACGTGACCTTACGTAGCAGACGGTAATCCCTGAGCACGAACACGATAATCGCGCACAGCACCATAGACACGCCGGTCCACATCAGCTGACCATCACCCACCGGCGCCGCAATCTGCGGGTCCAGACGATAAATCATGGTCAAACCAATACCGTTCAGCGCCACCACCAGCGGCAGAATAAACGGATCAGCATAACGTGCGCGGAACTGCATGACTAGGTGAATCAGAAGAGCACCGGCACCCAGCACCACCGTGCACGGCAACCACTGGCTCTTCGACGTATCAAAAGCATGCTCCGGATCAATCAGATACATGCCGAACGAGCTGATACCCACCGCCAAAACCAGCAGGAAAAGCTCCGTGAAACGGCGTGCACGAGGCGCATCCGACTCACGACGGAACGAGAACTTAGCCATTATTCTCACCGCCTACCGCAGCAGGAGCCTCCGAAGAAGCCTGCTCAGGAGCCGGGGATGCCGAATCAGAGCCCGGTGCTTCAGAGCTCGGAGCCTCACTGGGTGCCGCAGAGCTCGGGGAAGCGGAAGCGGAAGCCGAGGCAGACGCTGCAGCCTGCTCAGCCTTCTCACGCGTCTGATCCGCCTGAGTCTTCAAACGAGACACAATCTGGTGCGCATCATCCAGGTCCTTCGCCGTAATCGCATTACGCAACAAAGAACGCGTATGATCGCTCAGCTCACTCGTAGGAATATCGGTATTCTCCACCACGTGAGAAAGGCGAATCGGGCCCAACGCATGCGGAATACCGTTGTACACCGCAACCGTGCCGTCACTCTCACCCACATAGTAGCTACGCTCTACATAACGCAGACCGGTCCACGCAGCTAACGTCAAAACAGCCGCAACCAGCAGAGTAATAAACAGGCGAATCGGCCACGACCTCGGACGCGAACGCTCCTCAGTGTCCTCAGCAATCAGCTCCTCCAGCTCAGCCGGCAGGGCCGCCTCATCAGACTCAACCTTCAACGGCACACGCTGAGCCACCGTCGCACGATGCTCCAGGGTACGAGAAGTCACCGCCGGAATCATGCCGGTCTCAGTAGCCACCGAAGCGGCACCAACCAGCTGATGCGGGCGGGAACCCAACTCGCTACGCAAAATCGCAGCGTTCGTAAGAGCCGCATCCACGGCGTTATCGTACGTACCGATATGGTGACGAACCGCCCCAGAACCGCTGTGCAACAGGGTGCCAGAGAAGTCACGAGCACGACGGAAACGGCGCAACGACCGACGATGATGCTCCTCAGAGTCCTCATCATGGTGCGCACCCAAAAAAGCCTCAGCAGCTTCAGCCGTGGCAGCAACCTCGGGAAGCTTCTGAGTGTTCGTGCTGACCTCCTGCTCCGCCACAATCGAATCAGGCAGAGCAGACTCAGGCAGGCTCGAAGGACCCACCGGCTCATCCACCGGCAGAACCTCACGGTCAATCACCTGCAGAGACACAACCGTGACATTGTCCGGAGCGCCACGCTCCAAGGTCATCGCAATCAGAGTGTCAGCAATCTCAGACAGGTCATCGGTAGAACGCATGACCTGCTCAATCTCCGACAGGGACACCACAGCATCCAAACCATCCGAAGAGAGCACCCAGCGCTCGCCGGGAACAGCGTCCAGAGTCTTCAACTCCAGCTCAGGGGACGCGTCAACATCACCCAGAACGCGCATAATCACGTTCTTATGCGGGTGGTTCTCCGCCTCCTGCGGGGTAATACGACCCTCATTGAGCAGGCGCTGCACAAACGTATGGTCAGTAGAAATCTGCTCAAACTCGCCATCAGCACCCGGACGCAGACGATACGCACGCGAGTCACCAATATGGGCGAACTCAATGCAGTCACCGTCAATCAGCAGGGCAGTACAGGTCGTACCCATACCCGCCAGCTGCGGATCATTTGCCGCCAGCTCATTAATAATCAGGTTCGCGCTCTGAATCTCATCAGCCAGATAAACGCTACCGGTACCATCCTCAAAGTCAGGATGGTCAAGCGGAGTCAGATTCAGAACCGTCGTAGCCGACGCGACATCGCCGCCCACGTGGCCGCCCATGCCGTCAGCAACGACCGCAAGGAAACGACCACCGTAGCCGGAGTCATCATTCTTCGAGCGTTTCAGACCCGTATCAGAGCGGGCCTCAAAACGAAAAGCAATCTTCATACACTAGCCCCTCAACTGCATGGTGGTACCGCCAACGCGGAAATCATCACCGGGCTCAATCGGGGTCGCACGAGTCAGACGCTCGCCATTGACGAACGTACCATTAGTAGAATTCAAATCCTCCAGGAACCAACGGGAACCCTGAGGGAACAGGCGCGCATGGCGACCCGAGGCGTAATCATCCTGCAGAGACACCTCAATGTCATTAGCGCGGCCAATAGTAATCGGCTGGTCGCCCAGCTGCATCATGGCGCCAGCCTGCGCACCGGCAGTAATCACAAGCTGCGAAGGGCGAGTCGGCGGAGGCACAATATGGGTAGCCTCCGGAACTGCATCAACCGGCGCCGCACGATAGTTCTTACCCAAACCAAGGTCACGGCGAGCAGCCGAAACCACCAGGAAAACAAAGAACCAGATGAGCGCCAGAAAAGCGTAACGAAGGATAGTAACAGTCAGTTCGGACGCCATTAACGGACACCTCCGGTCGAACTATGGAAGATGATGCGGGTATTACCCATGCGAAGCAGCGAACCGTTCGCCAGCACCACCGGCGCACGCAGAGGCGCACCATTAATCAACGTGCCGTTGGTAGAACCCATATCGGTGGCGACCACCGCACCACCCTGCATCGAAAGCTGCAGGTGACGGCGAGAAACACCCTTATCGTCCAGACGAAAATCAGCATCAGAACCGCGGCCCAGCACAAACGGCAGGTGGTTCACCGGGTGCATGCGACCCTCAATCTCCAAGAAGAAACGGGGAGCTGCCGTTGCCGGGGGTGCTACAGGCATGCTCGGGCGACCCACAGGAGCCTGCGGCTGTGCAGGCTGCGCGGGCTGTGCAGGGTGTGCGGGCTGGGCCGGCTGAGCAGCCGGCTTCGTAATGCGGGTCGGCAAAGAAGACTCGCGCGGCGGACGCACCGGCGCATAGTTAGTAGCACCACGCAAAGACGGGGACGCCGGAGCCTCCGGCACAGAGAACGGCTCGAAGGTCGCAACAACCTCAAACTCGCCCTCAGAGAGAGAATCAAGAACGTTGAAGGTCACGCGAACCGCACCAATCAGGGTGTAACCCTGCGCGCGGGCGTGCGAAATCGCCAAATCGCACAGCTCAACAGCGAACGGGTTGCCCCACTCGCGTACGCGAGGGAAATCAACCGGTGCGAAACGGAGAGTATAGACATTAGGAGCCATAGTGCGGCCACTGCCGTCCACATAGGACTCGTCATCCATCATGATGCGGACGCGGTTAGCGACATCCGCCTTCGCAAAGGTGCCGAAGCCCTTGGAAAGGCCGACAGTGCGACCGATGCCTTGCTCCAGCTTGCCCAGCTTGTCGAAAAACTTCATGCCGCCTCCTTCTCAACGACCATTCCGAGCAACAGACCGCGCAAACGGTCTTTATCCGAAAGGCTCAGTTTAACGAGCGTGTCTGTGCGTTAGCTGTGTGCCCTGTGAATGAACACACCCGATTCTATTTTAGGTGATGCACTTGCCATCGCTCTGGAACCCCGTCATTTAGCGGGGAATTGGTTATGGATATGAAAAAATCCCCGGTTCTTTCGAACCGGGGATCGTTGGTGCGCGAGGGGGGAGTTGAACCCCCACGCCCTCACGGGCACACGGACCTGAACCGTGCGCGTCTGCCTATTCCGCCACTCGCGCATGTGTCTTACGGTGTATCACCGCAGGCAACACATAAAACTATACGGACTGCATACGGTGCTGTCCAATCGAGAATGTGTGACCTTCGTTACTTAGCCTTGGTGGGGGTGTCAGAAAGCGCCTCCGAAGCACTATCGGGGGCACTACCGGACACTCCACCGGAAGCAGTCGCATCGGACGCAGCCGCGGAACCCCGCGCTATACGCTCCTGTTCAGCACGCTCCCGGTCAATACGTTCCAAACGCGCACGCAACAACCACGTCACCGGACCCACATACGGCAGGCACAACACCAGCAGAAGCCACTTCAACTTCTGCACCTCAGAAAAATACGGATTCCGATGAATGGTCACCAAGCACAGTAGCGCCAGCGCAATACCAGCCAGAAAAACGACCGTGACCACCAGCTCCAGTACAGCATTCCAATCCATGAGCCCTCCTAATATCCTTCCTAAGCATACAGACCCCGCAAGAACATACAGGCTGCAGGAACCTCCTCACAGACGCCCCCGGCACATAAAAGGGTCCGCCCCGCACACAGCAGGACGGACCCTCCACAAAGCCTATATAAGGCTTAGAAACTAGCGCTTAGCCTTCTTGGCTTTCTTCGCAGCACGACGCTCAGCAGTCTTCGCATCATACTCAGCCCAGAACTCGCGGGTAGTCACCGCATCGGTACCATCCCACGCCGCCAGATTCTTAATCTCCGGCATATCCGAAGCCTTGAAAATCGGTTCCAAACCAGCCTTACGCTGAGCCTCGTAATTCTTCAAGACCGCAACCACCTTTGGGGTCAGCAGCAGCACAGCCGTCAAGTTCACAATCACCATGCCGGCATTCAGCATATCCGCGGTAGTCCACACCAGATCCAGCGAAGAAATCGCGCCGAAGAACACGAACATCAGAACCAGCACGCGGAAAATAGTCATCGGCAGCTTACGCTCAGTCACGAAACGCATGTTTGACTCACCGTAGTAGTAGTTACCAATCACAGTCGAGAACGCAAACATGAAAATCGCAATCGTCAAGAAGTGAACCGCCCAGTCACCGAGCTGCATAGCCAGCGCCGACTGAGTCAGCGACGCACCACGAGAACGATCACCATAGGTCGGGTTCGACAGCAGAACAATAAACGCAGTCACAGTACACGCCATCATGGTGTCAAAGTAAACACCCAGAGTCTGCACGTAACCCTGCTTAGCCGGGTGAGAAATAGTAGCGGTCGCGCCAGCGTTCGGAGCAGTACCCATACCCGCCTCGTTAGTCAGCAGGCCACGCTTCATACCCCAAATCACGGCGCCCATGGTACCGCCGGTCACGAACTCCTTAATGCCGAAAGCACCTTGGAAAATCATCAGCAGCATGTTCGGGACCTCAGTGATGTTCAGCAGAACAACCAGCAGACCCAGCAGCAGATACAGCACCGCCATAATCGGCACCAGCCACTCAGTCACCGAAGAAATCGCGCGAATACCACCGAAAATAATAGCCGCAGTCAGCGCCACCATAATCAGACCAATAGTGATGCGGAAGCCCATCGAGTTAGTACCCGAAACGTCAATATTGAACGAGTTCGCCGCAGCATCCACCACAGCATTCGTCTGAACCGCCACAAACACAAACGCGTAAGTGATCACAATGAACGCCACGAAGATATAACCCATCCAACGAGCATTCAGACCGCGCTTCATGTAGTACGCCGGACCACCAATATAGGAATCCTTACCGCGCTCCTTATACAGCTGACCCAGAAGGGACTCCGCGAAAGCAGAAGCTGCACCAACAGCAGCAATAACCCACATCCAGAACACAGCACCCGGGCCGCCCATAGCAATAGCCAAAGCAACACCCGCAACAGTACCGGTACCCACACGAGAAGCAGCCGAAACAGTAAACGCACGGAACGAAGAAATACTCTTCTTACCGTCAGCCTCACGAGCAACCGGGTCACCCAGGACACGAACCATTTCCTTAATGGAGCGCCACTGTACGCCGCGGGTACGAATCGTAATGTACAGACCAGCAGCAATCAGAGCGTAGTAGAGGAAATTACTCCACATCCAGTTCTGCACGGCATCCACGGTGGAAGTCAGCCCCGCAGTATGCGTATTAATGTCCCCGATGATATTCAGAAGAAAATCCACTCGGCACTCCAATCTTGAAAGCAAAAAGCCCGCACGCTCAAACCCGGAAGACGGATAACGTGTGGGCTACATTGCTGGGTGGTGCGGACTCACGCCGCGCAGCGGAGCCAATATACGCTCCGCATGATTAGTCACCCCATTGTGGGACGCGCAACCCTCACGGAGCAACTTAAAAAGGGGTCAAACGCAAAATGTAACGAATACTTAATATACGGACAGAGTAAATATAGGCTCCGTGAGGGTTCCACCAATACTAGTGGGGCGGGCACAAAAAGCCCGGCACAAGGTACAAAACCTCGCACCGGGCTTAGCGAATAAACGGGGGTGTCGGCCGGGCTATGAACGCTCAGGCTTCACAAACGGGAACGACAACACCCCACGAATCTGCGTCTGAGCCAACAGCATCACCAAACGGTCCACACCCAGACCCAAACCACCCGTCGGCGGCATACCCGTCTCCAAGGCGTACAGGAAATCCTCGTCCACCTCCATCGCCTCCAGATCACCCGAAGCCGCCTTCAATGACTGCTCCGTCAAACGCTCACGCTGCACCAGCGGATCAGCCAACTCAGAATAAGCACAGCCCATCTCCATGCCGTTGATCACCAAATCCCAACGCTCCGCCAAACCTGGAACACTACGATGCGGTGCCGCAAGCGGACTCGTCTCCGCGGGGAAATCCGTATAGAACGTCGGCTCCACCGTATGCGCCTCAACCAGCTCACCATATAGCTCCTCAACGATGGCCCCCGGGCCCATACCCTCATGAACACGCACACCGTGCTGCTGTGCCAGGGTCAGCAACTCCTCAAAATCCGTCTGCACATCCACACGGCGACCCAGCGCCTCCGACAGGGCATCACACACCGACACCACACGCCACGGACCCGACACATCAGACACCGTGCGCTCACTCGAAGCCTTATGCCCCAGCGGCAAAGACACCGAACCAAACACCGCCCGTGCGGCATCCTTCAACAGGCACTCCGTCAACTCGCGCATCTGCACATAATCCGCATACGGGCGGTACGCCTCAAGCACCGTAAACTCCGGATTATGGGTCGCATCAGCACCCTCATTACGGAAATCACGACCCAACTCATACACCGGACCGCTACCGCCCACCACCAGACGCTTCAGGTACAGCTCCGGCGCAATACGCAGCGTCAAATCCTCACCATAGGCATTGATATACGTGCGGAATGGACGCGCGCTCGCACCACCGTGCACCGTATGCAGAATCGGGGTCTCCACCTCAAGGAAACCCTCCGCATCCAATCGGGCACGCAACGCCTTAATGACCGCGGTACGCAGACGCAGATTCTGCATCTGATCCGGATGCACCAACAGGTCCGTGGAACGGCGACGCAGACGCGCCTCCGGGTCAGTAAAGGAGTCGAAGGGGATGGGGTGCAGACTCTTCGACGCCATGTGCCAGGAGGAAGCAATCAGTGATTCAGTGCCGTTACGGCTCGCCCCGTAGGTGCCCCGCACAGTGATGATGTCGCCGGTATCCAGGGCGTGTGCAGCGAGGTTCAGCAGACGCTCACCCACCAGGCTACGCTCCATGACAACCTGCAGGGTCTTAGCACCCTCAACGAGGGTAATAAAGAGGACTCCGCCGTGGTTGCGAAGCGCGCGAACACGCCCCGAAACCATGAATTCCGAATCTGGAATATTTTCAGAAGAGAATATACGCAGAGCATCCTTGACACCCAGCACAGAGGCAGCAGTACCAGCCTTTTCACCGCCC
>OBWU01000186.1_pt1 | contig 20487 bp, 20 predicted proteins | sample 1476551 | NCBI WGS metagenome assembly OBWU01 (sample SAMEA2580135, study PRJEB22360) | human gut metagenome | biome: human gut; feature: human-associated habitat; material: faeces | place: Denmark | collected 2008/2010
AAAGTCTGAGAATCACTGTTCCACTAGCCATTCCAATGGAAATCACCAAAGCCAACATAACAACTAAGGTTGCACTAGCAATGGCATGACTGTAATCTCCCGTCACAAAAAAGGCAGTTGTCCGATAGGAGAGATAACCCGGAACCAGAGGTGCCAAGATGGCCAAGATAAAGACCACAGCAGGTGTCTTATAAAGAATACTTAAAATCTGGCTGACACAAGAACCGATAATGGCTGCAATAAAAGTAGCCACAATAACATTGGTCGGTTCCTTGAGCAAAAGATAAATTAGCCAGACAGCCATGCCCAAAATTCCTCCTGGTAAGAGCATAGAACGTTGCACATTGAGTACGATTAAAAAAGTGATGATAGCAAGAAGACTTGCTACTGCTTGTAATAAAAAGGTTGTTAGTGTCATATTAATTCATCAATACCAAGGCGACAGAAGTTCCTGCCCCTAAAGCAAGGGTAATGAGCAGGGATTCAAACATCTTACTCATACCAGAGTTTATGTGGTTGGTCATAATATCACGAACCGCATTGGTCAAGGCAATTCCTGGTACAAAAGGCATGACCGCGCCAGCTATAATCAAATCTGCCGTTGAAGGAAAGCCTGTGTAGCGAGCCCAAAACTGGGCAATCATCCCAAATACAAAGGCTCCAGCAAAGGCCGTCACAAAAGGAATTCGGATAAATTTTTCCACATAAAGGGAAAATGCAAAACCAAATAAGGTAGCCACTCCTGCCCCAAGTGCATCGTAGATATTTCCACTAAACATAATTGAAAAGAAAGGGGCGCTAAAGGTCGCAGCCAAAGTTACCTGCAACTTAGTATAGGGAAGAGGTTGAGCTTGCAAGGCCGTCAATTGCTTGAAGGCCGTCTCTAAATCCAGCTTTCCCCCTACCAACTGACGAGAAATCTGGTTGACATCGCAGACTTTTTCAATATTATAAGAAGAGGAAGTCACACGTTTCATTCGCGAAATATTGGTATTTTCAATGGAGAAAAAGATTGCGGCAGGCATAGCCAGAACATTGCAATCCAAAATTCCCTGCGAATGCGCAATACGAATCATGGTATCTTCTACACGATGAATCTCTGAACCACTTTTAAGGAGAATGGTTCCTGCTAACATAATCACATCGATGACGGCATTTAATTCTCTTGATTCTTCCATGCGTTCCTCCTTTTATCAACTCCCTCTATTCTATCACAAATCTGGAGTCAAAAAAAATCTTTGCCATGAAATCATGACAAAGATTCGTTTAATCACGAGAATTTTCGTGGTTTCCTTCACTATTTGGTTGACTCGGAGTAGGAACCGTTCCTTGTTGATTCCCTTGCTGGCCACCTTGTTGATTCCCTTGATTTGGAGTAGTAGGTGAACCTTGGTTACCACGTTGAACTGACGTTGAAGAGGAACTTGACGGTGGTGTTTTGGGTTTATAAATAGAAATTTTAACACGAGTAGTGCTCAAGTCTACTTTTTCGCCTGCTTTTGGACTTTGCTCTACAACAGTCCCCTCAGCAGTTCCTTCAGGAGCTTTAGAAACTTCTACAACTTCGATATTAGCTTTTTTAATGTCATATATCTCTGTAAGATTATTGACTGCAAATTCTCGGCTAGAACCAATATAGCTTGGCATTGAAATAGAATTTACTTTTTTAGCAACTGTCAAAACTATTTGAGTTGCCTTGCTAAGATCATAGGTTGTTCCCTCCGGTAAACTTTGTTTCATGATTGTACCGGGTTCGATTTCGTTGGATTCTTCTTCCTCAATCTTAATCAGATTTTCTGGAACCTTCTTGCCCTTCAATTCTGCCACTACATCACTGGACTTTCTTCCAAGATAATTTCCAAGTTGGAAGGATTGCTGACCAGAAGACACAATCAAATTAATTTTTGTTCCTTCTTTGCGTGTCGTACCAGCGTCAGGATCGGTACGAATAACACGACCTTCTTCAACCTTATCACTAGCCTCTGTTTTTTCTTCACCAACCTCAAAATTGGCTTTCTTAAGCGCTTCTTTAGCTTCCGCAACCGTCTGACCTGCCACCTTTGGAACGGCAATGGTAGCGGGCGTTCTATATAAAATCCATACCAAAGATGCCACAACCAACAAGAAGGTCGCAAATAAAATTGGATAACGTGCTTTCATACGACGGCGTTTGGTTGGCTTTGGACTAGGTACTGGTTTTTCTGTCTGATGAGGCTGGGGCTTAGGTTGAGGTCTTCCCTCTTGTACCGGAGCTTTAGGAATAGAAGTCAAGGTACTTTGTGGAACTTTAGGAAGAGTTTTAGTATCTGCCTTAGTCGCATCTTCAAAGACTAGCTTTGGTTCATTACGACGATTATAAGACAAACTACTCGACAAATCCACATACATTTCAGCGACTGATTTGTAGCGATCTGTCAATTTCTTAGCAGTTGCCTTGATAACAACATTTTCTAAAGCCTGAGGCACAGATGGATTTTCAGCTATAACCGACGGCAGAGGTTTCTGGAAATGCTGGAGGGCGATGGTCACTGCACTATCCCCATCGTAAGGAATATGACCTGTCAGCATCTCATAGAAAATAATCCCCATGGCATAGATATCACTCTGCACAGTTGCTTTAGAACCACGCGCCTGCTCTGGCGATAAATAATGAACGGAACCTAGCATTGAGTTGGTCTGAGTCAAACTTGTCTCTGCAAAGGCTACTGCAATCCCAAAGTCTGTAACTTTGGCAGTCCCATCTGGGGTCAAAAGGATATTTTGCGGTTTCAAATCCCTGTGAACAATTCCTCGAGTATGGGCTAAGCGCATAGCCAAGAGGATTTGTCCCATGATTCGAACCGCTTCTTCATTTGAAAGAGGGTGATGTTCCTTGATATAGCGTTTGAGGTCTAATCCAGCAACATATTCCATTGCGAGATACTGTTGTCCCTCTTCTTCACCGATATCTGTAATCCGAACGATATGAGGATGGTCCAGATCCGCCATGGCTCTTGCTTCCCGCTGGAAACGCGCCACAGCAATCGGGTCTGTCTGGTAGTTGGTCCTCAGGACCTTTACTGCCACTTCTTCCCCGTCTAGAATCAAATCTTTAGCCAAGTAAACATCTGCCATGCCTCCTCGACCAATCTGTTTGAGAATCCGATACCGCCCGGCAAAAATCTTGCCGATTTGGATCATTCTGTTTCCTCCTCAGTAACAGCAATAAGGGCAACTGTGATGTTGTCTAAACCACCTGCATTGTTGGCAAAACGGATCAAGGTTGCTGCCTTATCTGCCAAAGAAATGTCGCTGGTTACAATATCAGAAATCTCACTGCCTGAAATCATATTTGTCAAACCATCACTATTGAGTAAGAGATAGTCCCCAGGCTCAAGGGTGATCATTCCAAAATCAGGCTGAATTTCATCTTTTTGACCGATTGACTGGGTAATAATATTTTTCTGTGGATGGCTAGCAGCTTCTTCAGGTGTCAATTGACCAGCCTTAAGCAATTCATTGACTAAAGAATGGTCGCTCGTTAACTGGTGGTATTCTTCTCCACGAATCAAACCGATACGAGAATCTCCGATGTGAGCATAAATAGCCTGATTATCAATAATGGCTACAGCCTCAAGGGTTGTCCCCATTCCTTTATAGGCTTCATTTTGTCCCAATTGGTTAATCCTTTGATTTTCAATCTCAAGGTTGTTAGCAAACCATTCACGTACTTCATTAACTGTATCGATTTGAGTATCTACCCAAGCTACACCTAGGTCTGTTACCGCCATTTCACTAGCAATATTCCCTGCGCGATGACCTCCCATACCATCAGCTAGGATAATCATAGTACGTCCAGCTCTATTGACATAGTGGTTGACATAGTCTTGGTTATTTGTTCGTTTCTGACCAACATCTGTTAATAATGAAATTTCCATGTGTTAGTTCCTTCCTAATCCGATATCTTACGAAATTGACTGATAAAAAATCCATCACTTCCATACAATTCAGGTGTAATGAGGATACAGCCGTCTTTCATGATATCCTTACATTCATGTTCTAGTGTAACCTGCTCAAATTCAGGATGACTTTCTAAAAATGCCTGTACGACTTGAAAGTTCTCCTCTGAGACAATAGTACAGGTACTATAAGTTATTATACCACCTTTGCGTAGTGTTTGACAAACACTACCTAATATTTCTAGCTGAATTTCCTGCAAGGACGCGAAATCTGCCGTTTCTTTATTGTATTTGATGTCTGGTTTTCGGCGCAGAAGACCGATTCCTGAACAGGGAGCATCTACCAAAATCTTATCAAATGAATCCTGACCAAAAAACTCATGCACCTTTCTGGCATCTAATTTTTGCATTTGAACCCGATCTGCAACTCCCAAACGTTGGGCATTTTCTTGTATTAAGTCCAACTTATGGTCGTACAAGTCCAGAGCAGTAACCTGACCTGTCGTTAGATAAGAGGCTATATGGGCTGTTTTCCCACCTGGAGCCGCACAGGCATCTAGAACCTGCTCACCACCTTGTAAATCAAGAGTGGGAGCAACCAGCTGACTAGACTCGTCTTGGATAGTAATAGCCCCCTCTGAAAATAGGTCATGGCCTGCAAAATGCCCCTGCTCCTTGACGAGACCAAAAACAGACAAAGGTGAATCACTGGCCTCCAACAAGACTTGGATTTCTTCTTTTCGTCCTAGGTCCGTTACACGAATACTAGCCTTGTTGCGCACCAAAAGGCTTTCAAAGATAGCTTGAGCTCGCTCTTCTCCGTATTCTTCCTTGAGCTTGGCAACTAGCCAAACTGGAAGAGAATAGGCAATGGAATCACGCTTGTTTTTTCGCTTGATGCTAGCAATATCTGGCCAGCCTTCACGCAAGATACGGCGAAGGACAGCGTTGACCAATTTTTCACTGCCTTTTTTACGGACTTTGGCCAATTCTACTGCTTCATTGACCACAGCATGGTCTGGAATCTTGTCCAAATAGCGGAGCTGGTAAGCACTCATGAGAAGAAGGACATAAAGCCAACTATCTAACTGGTCTCTGTCTTCGATAAAGTGGGATAGGTACCATTCCAGAGTCAGTTTACGGGCTACCGTTCCATAGACCAGCTCGGTCACCAAGCCCTTGTCTGCTGCCGAAAGTTGACTTCCCTTGAAATGCTTATTTAAGGCGATGTTTGAGTATGCTTGGTTGATAAAGACATCCTCTAATACTGCTAGGGCTAAACTTCTAGCCGTTTCTACTTTAGTCACCAAATCGTTCTCCTACAGTCAATGTACGTCCAACTCCATTGAGGAAGGAAGCAATGTCCATCTTAGGTTTACCAGCTGGCTGCACTTGTTTGAGGGATAGAGCCCCTTCTGCCGTTGCGACAATCAATTCTTTCTTACCAGTAGAGAGAATCTCACCTGGATTTCCCTGACCTTCTACTGGTAGTGCTTCATAAATCTTAAAGCGGTCGCCCTTAAGGAAAGTATGGGCAACAGGCCAGGGGTTCATGCCACGGATTTGGTTAAAGAGTTGACGATTGGTTTTGTTCCAGTCCAGTTTTTCTTCCTCTGGCTTGATATTTGGCGAGAAAGTGACCTGACTTGGATCCTGCGGTTCAGGTTTGATTTCCCCAGCAATGTAGGCAGGCAAAGTGTCCAAAAGCAAATCACGACCAACTAGCGCCAATTTCTCAAACAAGGTGCCGACATTGTCCTCATCCGTGATTGGAATACTGCGACGAGAAATCATATCTCCTGCATCCATTTCCTTAACCATTTCCATAATGGTCACACCAGCTTCCTCATCCCCTTGAATCAAGGCATAATGGATAGGCGCACCACCACGGTGTTTAGGAAGGAGGGAGGCGTGAACATTGACAGCAAAGTCCATGCTATCAAGGAGTTTACTTGGGAGAAACTGCCCAAAAGCAGCAGTCACAATTCCATCTGCTCCTAGCTGCATAATAGTTTCCATCTCTGGACTTCCAGATAGTTTTTCAGGTTGGTAGATAGGAAGTCCTGCTTCCTTGGCAGCCTGCTTGACCGGGGGTTCTTGGATAACTTTTTTACGACCGACAGCACGGTCTGGCTGGGTTACAACGGCTAGAATTTCGTAACGATTATCTGTCAAAAGTCCTTTTAAGACTGTTGCTGAAAAGTCGGGGGTTCCCATAAAGATTAGTTTTGTCATATCTTCTCCTTCTTATAAACATTGCTGTGGCTCATGGTCAATGCTGAGACGGAGCTCACTATTTTCCCTTTCTTGAGTCAAGGCCAAGACCTGGTTGAGGGTCGGCCCCAGCTCATCTTCTAAACGGTATTTAATTAAAATCTGGTAATGATAGAGGTTGTGGGTACGAGCAATCGGTTTTGGCGTCGGTCCAAGGATGTTACTGGTTTCAGACAAACCTGACCGCAAAATGTTCATAACTTCATAGGCACGTTTGACAACCTCTTCTTCTTTCTTGTGAGAAAGGGTAATGCCAATCGTGAAATAATAAGGTGGATAGCCTAGTTGTCGTCTGATTCCCATTTCATAAGCGTAAAAGCCTTCGTAGTCCTGGTCTTTTGCAAATCGAATAGCGTAGTGCTGAGGATTGTAGGACTGTATCAAGACCTGACCTGCTTTTTCAGCCCGTCCTGCTCGACCTGCCACCTGAGTCAAGAGCTGGAAGGTTCTCTCAGAAGAACGGAAATCTGGTAGATTCAAGGCCGTATCCGCATTGAGCACTCCGACTAAGGTCACATTTGGAAAATCCAAGCCCTTGGCAATCATCTGAGTACCTAGTAAAATATCTGCTTCCCCTCTACCAAACTGGTCAAGCAGAGCTTGATGACTACCTTTCTTACGAGTCGTATCCACATCCATCCGTAGAATGCGTGCATGGGGAAAGAGTTCTGCTAGCTCGTCATAAGCCTTCTGAGTTCCCGTCCCGTAGTAACGAATACTGCGACTCTTACAGTTAGGGCAGGCCTGAGGAATGTCCTTCGAGAAACCACAATAATGGCAGTTCATGGTCTTGGTATCCATGTGCAAGGTCAAGGAAATGTCACAGTTAGGACAAGTATCCACGGTCCCACACTCCCGACACATAACAAAGCTAGAATAACCACGACGGTTGAGCATAAGAACCACCTGCTCTTTTTTAGCCAGACGATCCTGAATCGCTTCTAGCAAAGGTGGCGTAAAGTTTGACGTTTCATTTTGTCCGATATAGTCCCGAAAGTCAATTACTTGAACCTCAGGGATACTAGCTAAAGGATTGGCGCGTTGGGTCAGACGTAAATGTTGATAAACGCCTTTTCCAGCCCGAGCACGGCTTTCCAGACTAGGAGTTGCTGAACCAAGTACAAGGGCTGCTTGATTATACTGAGCCCGTAAAATAGCTACCTCTCTGGCATGGTAACGTGGATTACTGTCTTGCTTATAAGTCGCTTCATGCTCTTCATCGATAATCATAACCCCCAGATTTTTCAGCGGAGCAAAGATAGCCGATCTGGCGCCAACAACAACTTGGGCATCGCCACGCTCTACCTTGCGCCATTCGTCATACTTTTCACCATTGGACAGGCCAGAGTGAAGAATGGCCACCTTGTCCCCAAAACGAGCGATAAAACGCTCCGTCATCTGAGGAGTCAAGGAAATCTCAGGCACCAGCAAAATAGCTGTCTTACCCTTATCCAAGGCCCCTTGGATAATCTGCAAGTAAACCTCAGTCTTCCCACTTCCTGTAATCCCTTGAAGAAGGAAGGGAGGCTGGTGACTGCCAATCGCACTGACAACCACATCACGCGCCTGTCTTTGTTCTGGATTCAACTCCAAAGGCCGACTTGCCTCAATGCCTTCAAAATACGCAGCTGAGCGTTGAACTTCCTTTTGGACTATGGTAACAGCACCTTCTTGCACAAAGAAGTTGACTTGCTCCCGCGAATAGGACTCTAACAAACTAGCCAAGGAAGCACTCTCAGGATGAGACAGCAAATAGTCTCTCAATTCCAACTTTTTCTTGGCGCGCGCAGAAATCTCAACACCCTCTAATTGAGCAAGATTCACCTCATACCAGGACTGAGTTTTGACCTTCTTTTGATCGACTGCCTGATATTCCAGACCAAGCAGACCTTTTCTAGTCAAATGCATCATTTCAGCTTGCTTAGCTAAATCTAGAGAAGAAAAGGCTAGCGAATCTTCTGAACCAAATAGACGCACTCGGTCTTCCTGACTCAGACCTTCCAGAGGATAGAGAATCTTGTCATAGCTGGAATTTAGAAATCCCGGCAACATGGCCTTGAGGATAGAGATTTTGTAGGAGAAGACAGATTTGCGAAGCTCCTCAGCCAGCCAGAGTTGTTCTTGCGTGAGAACAGGAGAAAAATCCAGCACCTCGACAATATCTTTTAAATCTTGCTCCATCTCTTCTTCATCTGCTTGAGACTCCAAACCAAGAACAATCCCTTGAATCAAGCGATTCCCCTTACCAAAGGGTACATGAACTCGCATCCCAACCTCCAGCATTCCCTCAAACTCCTCCGGAATCCTGTAACTATAGGGCTGGTCTGTCTGCATCAAGGGCACATCTACTATAATCTTTGCTATGGTCATCTTCTCACCTCCTCCTTGTCATACTCTTCGAAAATCAAATTCAAACCACGTCAGCGTCGCCTTACCGTACTCAAGTACAGCTTGCGGCTAGCTTCCTAGTTTGCTTTTTGATTTTCATTGAGTATCAGTACATTCTTGCAATAGAAAAAATAAGATTGAGTCCCCCCAACCTTAAATTTTTTCACCATCTTCTTTTTCTTTAGCGATTTGCTCTTTGATTTTCTTTTCTTCTTCTTCTTTGCGGCGTTTTTCTTCTTCGATACGGCGACGAACTGCTTCACGTTTTCCTTCTGGATCTGGGTGAATTGTAACGTTTCCTGATTCGATTTCTTCTAAAGCGCGAAGAGTTGATTTTTCAGACTTGAAACCTTGAGTTGCTGGCGCACCTGCTTCTAATTCGTGGGCACGTTTTGCTTCCAAGATTACGAGTGAATATTTTGAAGGAACCTTGTCAAGCAAGGTATCAATAGAGGGTTTTAACATCATTTACTTGTACCTATTTTCTAAATTTTATCGGGTAGTTGGAGATTTTGGCAACATCTCCTGATAGTGACCAATGACACGATCCACACGGAAGTGCTCTGCTTCGATAACACGTTTGACACGCTCAGCAGCTAGGGGCACCTGATCGTTGACAATCGCATAATCATACTCACGCATAAGGGCAATTTCTTCCTTGGCTTTTTCGATTCGTTGGGCAATCACTTCTGCACTGTCTGTTCCACGACCTACTAAACGATCTTGCAATTCATCCAAATCTGGTGGTGTCAGGAAGATAAAGACAGCATCTGGAACCTTTTTCTTGACCTGAAGAGCGCCTTGAACTTCAATTTCAAGGAAAACATCGATTCCCTTGTCCAAGGTTTCGTTGACATAGGTCAGAGGAGTTCCATAGTAGTTGCCGACATATTCTGCATATTCCAGCATCTGTCCTTGACGAATCAGCTCTTCAAACTCTTCACGAGTACGGAAGAAATAATCAACACCGTCCACTTCTCCAGGACGTTGTGCGCGTGTCGTCATCGATACAGAGTATTGAAATTGGTTTTCAGAACTCTCAAAAATCTCTCTTCTAACCGTTCCTTTTCCAACCCCTGAAGGACCAGAAAAAACGATTAGTAAGCCTCGGTCTGCCATTGTGTCTCCTTTTAGTCAGTCTGCGAAATTACATTTCTCTAGAATAACGGCAAAAAGCCAGATTATCCTTTACAGTCTTTCTATCTAGTGTAACAAAAAAGCAGTAATTTTTCAACTGCTCTTTCTTATTTATTTAGCATAATCTACTGCGCGAAGCTCGCGAATCACGGTTACCTTAATATTTCCTGGGTAATCGAGATTGTTTTCAATTTTCTCACGAACTTTATGAGCCAAGATTGTGACTTTGTCGTCCTTGATTTGTCCTGGATTGACCATGATACGGATTTCACGTCCTGCTTGAAGGGCAAAGCTATTTTGCACTCCTTCAAAGCCGTTAGCAATTTCTTCCAAATCATGGAGACGCTTGATGTAGCTTTCAAGAGACTCACTACGAGCACCTGGACGTGCCGCACTCAAGGCATCTGCTGCAGCAACGATTACTGCAATCACGCTTTCAGCTTCAACATCACCGTGGTGACTAGCAATCGTATTGACCACAACTGGGTGTTCCTTGTACTTACGTGCCAATTCCGTACCGATTTCAACGTGGCTACCTTCAACCTCACGGTCAATGGCTTTCCCGATATCGTGAAGGAATCCAGCACGACGGGCAAGAGCCGCATTTTCACCAAGCTCACTAGCCATAATACCAGCCAACTTAGCAACCTCAATCGAATGACGCAAGACATTTTGTCCATAAGAGGTACGGAACTGCAAACGTCCCATAATCTTCATCAAGTCTGGATGGAGGTTCGGCGCACCGATCTCATAGGCAGCGGCCTCACCGTATTCACGGATCTTATTGTCAATCTCTTGACGGTTTTTCTCAACCAACTCTTCAATACGAGCTGGATGAATACGACCATCTTTGAGCAACATTTCCATAGTCATACGGGCAATCTCACGGCGAATCGGGTCAAAACCTGACAAGGTCACCACTTCTGGTGTATCGTCAATAATCACATCAACCCCTGTCAAACTTTCGAAGGTACGAATGTTACGTCCTTCACGACCAATAATGCGTCCCTTCATAGTATCGTCTGGCAGATGAACCGTTGAGTTTGTTGACTCCGCTACATATTCACCAGCGATACGTTGCATAGCTTGAACCAGAATGTCCTTGGCCATTTTATCAGAACGTTCCTTGACCTCTTGCTCAGCTTCGCGAATACGGCTAGCAATCTCCTTGGTCAAGTTTTCCTCTGTCTGTGCCAAGATAATATCTCGTGCTTCTGCCTGAGACAGAGCACCAATACGCTCTAGTTCTGCTTCTTTTTGTCTTTCGACTTCCTCTAATTGCTCTTCACGCGCATCAAGGTTTTTCGCTCTATCAGAAATACTTTGTTCTTTTTGTTCAAGTGTTTGTTCTTTACTCGTCAAATTGTCGTCCTTACGATCAAGGCTAGCAGCTCTCTCTGTCAAACGACTTTCGATTTGTTTGAGTTCTTGACGTTCTGATTTGAATTCAGCGTCCACTTCTTCACGGTATTTTCTGGCTTCTTCTTTGGCCTCCAATAGTGCTTCTTTTTTAAGAGACTTGCTTTCACGTTTCGCTTCATTAACAAGTAAATCCGCTTCACGCTCAGCTTGTCCACGTAAATTAGTTGCTTCTTGTTCAGCATTTAAAAGCATCAACTCTGCAGCTTCCTGAGATGATTTCATCTTGGCTGAGATGCTGACATATCCAATGACTAAACCAATGATGACGGCAAAAACAGCAATCGCAAGTGTCATGATTTCCATGTTTTTACCTCATTAAATTTGTTTATCGAATGACATACATTCCTTAATATTCTATCATAAAAAACCGATTTCCACAAACCCAAATTGAAGAGTTTTGTGTGAATTTTAGAAGAAAGTTCTGAAATCACAAAACAAACTTTCTAACTCTTAAAAATGACATTTTCATTAAAACATACAATAAAAAAGCCTACCTTTCAGTAGACTTAGTAGTGATCTTTGAAGGACAAGAAAGCGATGCTATCCCCATCTATCATATAAATCAAGCGATTTTCTGCATCAATGCGCCGCGACCAAGCTCCTTGATAGTCATACTTGAGTGGTTCTGGTTTCCCCATTCCTACAAAAGGATCGCGTTGAATATCCTTGATTAATTTATTAATTCTTTTTAATGTTTTCTTATCTTGGTTTTGCCAGTAGCAATAATCCGCCCAGGCATCTTCTGTAAACTTGAGTAGCATCCATTACTCCTCAATCATATGTACCTGAGTGCTTCCAGCACGAACTTGAGCCATTCCTCGCAAGACCTTGTCAGAAAGTTCCTTATTTTGAGCGATTCTCAGGGTTTCCTGAATACTATCCCACTCGCTCTTTGAAAGGACTACAATATCCTCATCTGGATTTTTATTGACCACCGTCAAAGGCTCAAATTCATCATTTACCTTCTTCATGTAGTCCTTTAAATGATTTCGGAATGTTGAATAAAGAACTGCTTCCATAACCATACCTCGTTTTACCTCTTTTCCACTATTATACACAAAAAGAAAGAAATTGTCAGGAACTTGTACAAGATTTTTCTTTTCTATCTATTTATTCGAAAATATTCTAAAAAAGCCTACCTTTCAGTAGACTTAGTTTGTTTCTATTCTAATCGGAACCCTGCCAAAATTCTGTTCTGCTATACTTGGGTGTCCTAGTTGGTAAATCTGGTCTGCCTTTTGGGTCATGGTATCCCAAGGTTCTTTGCCAATTCGGCTGACTAGAGAAACCTGCTCTTTCAGAGACTTGAGGTGTTGTCTGCCTTTTTCAGTAAAGCCAAGAACATGGATGCCTTCTGGCAAGTCGCTTTCTCTGGCCTGCACCAAAATATAAGTCAAGAGGCGTCTGACACGCGCCTTGGTATAACGCTTGGTAGCAACTGCCTCGACCAATTCGTCAACAGACTGAGCCGTCTTGATAGCTTCCTTGATGCGCACAGCCATTTCTTGATTGACCTGATAGATCGTTGTTAAATCTGGATTTGACAAAATTTGATAGCGGAGCAAGGGAAAATAATCATCCCAGCTCACCTTACTCGCCTGCTCAAAGAGGGTAAGAGAAGGCATAAAGCGTTCTAAGAAATCTTGGTCTGATTGATGCTGACGGAGAGCTGTCGCTGAGGCAAAGTCCACTTCCTTGTCCACAGAATGATAGCCAGCTCCTTGACGCTGAATCGGATGGAGTTTGATTCTACGTCCCGCAACCGCCTTGGCATAGGCCAAAGCTAGAACATGATTGGGCGTCTTGCCGGAAAAATCAAGACCTGCAAATTCCTTCCACATGGCTTGGGTTTTCTGGGGATAAGAGAGAGAATCAGGCAGATTTTCCACAAATTTCTCCATCTCAGTACCTTGCTCTGTGTATAAGTCAGCAATTTTCTGATAATCCAGAACTTCCTCTGTCCCGAAAGCTATGCTATCAATACCTAACCGCACCAAGATATCCACAGCCCCTTGACCGAAGAAATCTGCCGCCTGAACACTGACTAAAAAGGGCAATTCCACTACCAGATCTGCTCCATTTTCAAGCGCCATCTGAGCCCGTGTCCACTTGTCCACGATAGCAGGCTCTCCACGCTGCATGAAATTCCCAGACATGGCAACGATTTTCAGTCCCTTCGCCTGATCCAGCAGGTATTTATGCCCATTATGAAAAGGATTTAACTCCGCAATAATACCTGTAACGGTCATGATGTTCTCCTACTACTCTATATTACTTCTCATTATATTTAATATCTTCAACTATTTTAAACTCTTTGTCTAATCGAGAAATTGTATAAAATAATTCCATAACATTGCTAAAATAATGATCAGATTGATTTATCTTTTTAATAATAAACTCTAAGTTTATTATTTTATACTCTTCTTCTGATCTAACAGCCAAATCTTGAAGTTGATTCACAAGAATAGTAACGCTATCAATATCATTGATAGAATTATTTTGAGCAATATTTCTTGTTTTTGTTCTAAGAATATTTTCAATAATTCTAATAAATTTAGGCCGTTCAAAATCTTCTAGTACCAAAATAGCAAGTGACAAATAAAGCAGTTCTATATTTCCTTTCAAAGAATATATTACTTTGTATTTTCGTAGATACTTCTGAATTTTCTCTCTAATAAAACGCCTACGTTTCAATTTGTAGTCATCTCTTTCATAGATCACTTGTACAATCGAAATCAGAGATAACCCTATTGCTAAATAGAATTGAAATGCCGTATTACTTGAATCAGGTGAAATATCATTTACATTTCCTGTAAAAGCTATTCTAGCAATATACCAGTTTAAAATAATTGAAGCTATCGCTATTATTAAAACAAATAAATGATTCACTAATTTTCGACGACCTAAAATCAAAATTATCAGATATATAACTATCCAAAAAAATAAACTTATCGCCCATAAATAGTTATATGACACATGAGGAGTTTTTAAAACAGAATTCAAAAATAAAGAACAAACATATCCTAGAATAGAAAAAAATGGCGAAATAAATATCCAAAAAATTATGCTATTCGTACTAATTTTATCTTCGCTAGAAGAAGAAAAAAATCTTGTACTAAATCCTTGATACTCTTTCAAATTCATTGAAAGAATGTATTTAAGCATAATACACTCTAATGTTACCTCAAAAATAATCAAAAAGAATTCTAACATGATACCTCAATCTATTTTTTGATAAATCATTCAGTCGTCCTACTTCTGCGCGACGAAAAACCAACGGGTACTTGTCTCTGTTGGCTCCTTGTCCTCAAAGTCCGCATAGAGTTTGAAGGACTTGAAACCAGCCTGTTCTAGCAAAATATCATAAGTCAAGACTTCGTAGGTTCGCTCCTCATGGACTTCGTCGTGACGACTAAAGGAACCATCCGCTTCCTTGATAAAAAAGGTCAACTCATGCACGATGGAGTGAGGAGCTTCATCCTCGTAAGTATCCCAAAGCATGGCAAAATCTTCTGCATTTTCATGATAAGAATAGCCTGGAAAAACCTCGTCAGTCTGGTAGGTCGAATGTACATCAAAGATGAAAACTCCATCTTCATTGAGGGCATTGTAAACCTCTTTAAAGACGTCTCCAACCTCCACTTCATCCTGCATGTAGCAGATAGAGTCCGAATAGCAAGTCACAAAGTCGTATTTACCAGCCTTGGATAAATCCAGCATATTGCCTTCAATAAAATCAATCTTTTGCTTGGCTGAAGCAGCTCTCTTTTCGGCAATCTTCAGCATATCCGCACTCAAATCAAGCCCAGTCACATCAAAGCCTGCTTGAGAAAAGCGCACAGACTGAATTCCTGTCCCACAAGCCAGCTCCAAGAGTTTCTTTCTCTCCTTGGTCTTAGGTAAATGACGCAGAGAAAAATCCGTCCATTTATCGTATAAACTGTCATCCATGACCGCATCATAGACCGCCGCAAAGGTTTCATAAGTCGCCATATTCATGATACCAAGTCCGCCCGTAATCGGAATGAAAATTAGGAGCTTGACGATGGAGCCAAGCTCCAAGGAAGGCTATCTATTTTCCGACGATTACAGGACGGGTTCAAATCCTTTCTAAGATACAAAGAGCGTTAAAAGCAAGGAGAAAATAGGAAACTTTCTGCTGTATCGTCAAATACAAAGGAAGTTACTCTTTTTCTCGTAGCTTTTAGCTCGTGTTCAGTTTCGAGATGAACAAAACACGACGCCCTCACCTTTCTATCCATTTTTTTCTAAAATAAGCAAATAAACCCAGTTGCCTGCAACTGAGTTCATCTACTAGGCCAAGGCTTCTGAAATATCTACAGACTCCGCCTCATGCCACAGTTTTTCTAGGTTATAGTGGGCACGCATTTCTTCTGAGAAGATATGCACAACGACACCACCGAGGTCTAGTAAGACCCAACCTCCAGCTGCATCGCCTTCGACATGGCTGCCTTTAACACCAGCTTCTGCTACTTTTTCACGAATGTTATCAGCGATTGCGTTCAACTGACGGCTATTCATCGAGCTCGTGATGACAAAGTAGTCTGTCACGCTGGTCAAATCTTGTACATCAAGTGCGAGGATATCCTCCGCACGCTTCTCATCCGCCGCTCTCACGACTAGTTCTAGTAATTCTTTTTCGTTCATTTAGTCCTCTTTCAAATAGTGCACAAATGCGTTATAGGTTTCAAGGGTTTGGGGATAGATGGGGAATCCCTGATGAGCTAAATGCTCCACAGTTCGCGCTGTTTCATAGGCCACAGCCTTATTGAGCGATAGACTAGCAATCTCACGTGCCTCGTCCACTCCTGAAAAGGCACGATTGTGCTCGATGTAGTCTGCTACATAGATGACCTTGTCTAAATCGGTCATCTGACCAGCCCCGACTGTATGGATTTCAATAGCTCTTAGGATCTCCGGATCACGCAAATCCAAATCTTCCTGAATCTTGTAGATGCCAACCATACCATGCCAAACATTATTGCCCCAGTTTTTGAGGTCAAGGTCTAATTGGTAACGGTCAATCAAGTCTAGAAATTCCTGATCTGACAGCTTTTTAGCATAATCATGAAGGAGGCCTGCTAGACCCGCTTTCTCAGCATCAACTCCGAATCGCTTCGCAAGCTCTATGGCTGCATGCTCCACACCCAAGCAATGAGTTAAGCGTTTTTCAGGCAGAAGCTCTGCCATTTTTTCCAACAAAATCTCACGGGAGCAGTTGATATAGTCTTGGTATGCCATCAGTAAAGCCCCTCCTTCTCGATGTAGTCTAGCACTGGCTGAGGTAGGAGAAAGTTAGGTTTCCGACCTTGGGCAATAAAGTCACGCACCATGCTGGACGAGATGTCCATGAGAGGCACATCCACCCAGATAACTGGATAGGAAGTCCCTGCCTTGTAGCGCGGGCGCTGAACTCCAACAAACTGAACCATGTCGACCAGCTCATCAATTCGGTACCATTTAGGCAGATAGTCCACCATATCAGCCCCGATAATGAAGTAATAATCCGTATCTGGATGTTGCTCTGTCAAAATCTTCATAGTGTCGTAGGTGTAAGAAATGCCCTTGCGCTCCAGCTCAATAGTTTCAATGGCTAAGCCTTCAATTCCCTCAATCGCCAACTCAAGCATCTTGAGACGGTGGTGCTCGGGGATGGTTTCCTTTTTATCTACATGAGGTGGTTGGTATTCGGGCATAAGCAGGACCTGGTCCAGTCCTAACTGTTGTCGTACTTGGTCCGCCACAACAAGATGGGCATTGTGAACAGGGTTAAAATTTCCCCCTAAAATCCCGACTTGTTTGCGTTTTTTCTCCTTGATTTCTGGCTCCAACTCTACCTTGGTAAAGGGAGTCAATAATTCGATTGCCATAGGCTCGTCTTCCTTTAATTCTCTGTAAAAACAGTTGTTTGGAGTAGGTTTTAGATTTCTTTGACTCTCTTGGAAATCTTGCGATTTTCTTTCTTGCTGGATTGTTTATACAAGATCAAGATGCGTCCGATTTTTTGGACCGTATCCACACCGATTTCTTCTTCCAAGATTTCAGCTACTTCGTGGATGTTTTCGTCTGTATTTTGCAAGAGCGTGACTTTAATCAATTCGCGGGCGTCTAGAGCTTGACGGACGCTGGTCTTGATTTGGTCGTTGAGACCATTTTTCCCAATTTGGATGATAGGTTTGAGGGTGTGTGCCTGACTGTTGAGGAAGGCACGTTGTTTTGATGTTAATGACATATTCTTTCTTCCTTTTTGGATAGTTATTTTAGGTGGTGGAGGACGGTCGGAACTAATTTTTCAAAGACTTCATCTTTGAAAAATGGATTTCCTGACCTCACAATTGAGCCTAGGTCTCAATTGTGCCCCTTGCCAATCTACAGATTGGCAATCACACCACGGCAATAACTATCTTTGTATGAGCTCACTTTGTTCGCTCAGTGATTTTATTTTAAATAATGGCTTTTCGTGTGACGACGGCGACGCCTTCTGGTGCCCAGACAGCGACTTTGGCGGTGCCTGTTACGCGGATCCAGCCGAGTCCTGAGATAACTAGGTCAGTCTTGTCCTTGATGGTAAAGACATGCTGGACTAGTTTTGGAAAATCTTCTTTTTCCTTGCTATTTGGTGGTGTCAGAAGGGTTCCGAGGTGCTTGTCGTAGAAAGCACTAGCGCCTTCAAGCTTGGTACGGTGGAGTTTGAGTTCATTGTCAAAGAAGGCAGTAAAGCCTTGCTTTTCTCCTGCAATAAAGTCAAAGCGTCCAAGACCACCTAAAAACAGGGTTTGCTCAGGGTTAAGCTGGTAGGTTTTGGGCTTGATTTCCTTTTTAGGGCTGACATACTTGAGGTTTTTTGCCGTCAAGTAGTGGGCCATCTGGTGACGGTGGATAATCCCTGGTGTATCGTAGATATAAGAACCGTCATCAAGTGGGATCTCAATCTTGTCCAAGGTTGTCCCTGGGAAGCGCGAAGTCGTGATGACATTCTGGTCACCCGTTATTTCTTGGATAATGGCATTGATGAGAGTTGATTTTCCAACGTTGGTTACCCCAACTACGTAGACATCGCGGCCCTTACGGTAGTGTTCAATCTTGTCAATGACTTCCTTAATAGCATGCTTATTCTGTGCTGAAGTCAGGACGACATCCACAGGGCGAAGTCCTTCTTCGTGGGCACGCTCCATCAGCCATTGGCTAATCTTGCCCGGTTTAACTGACTTGGGCAGGATATCTTTCTTATTTCCGACCAAGAGGACATCATTGCCCGATACAAAGCGTGGCAGGCCTGGGATGACAGAACCATTAAAATCAAAAATATCAATGACATTGACCACCAAAGCATCACTGTCTCCCACCTCGTGCAAGAGCTTGAGGAAATCATCGTCCGTCAACTGGACATCTGTGATTTCATTGTAATGACGAAGACGGAAACAGCGTTGGCAATAAACTTCGCCAGTCTCCAAACCTTTTTCAAGTGCTGACTGGGGAGTAAATCCAAGACCAGTCTTGTCTGTCGTCTGAATGGTTGCTCCACAACCAATACAGAGAATTTCTTCCATAGTTAAATTCCTTTTTTATATGTAATCGGTCCGTACTTTTCAGTGATTTTGCGCATGACACGGCGCTCGCGAGCCCGGTTAATCTGCGTTTTGATGGAGTCGTGTTGGACCAAGGGTTTGACTAAGATCGAGCGAATGCCTGCACGGTGGGCTGCTCGTATATCCGTCATGAGTTGGTCGCCGACCATGACCACTTCATTTTTCTCATAGTGGAATTCCTTCATGGCACGGTCAATCCCAAAAGTGAAAGGCTTCAAGGCCCAATAAACGTAGTCAATCCCAAATTTCTCAACTGCTCGTTGGACCCGTTTTTTGGTGTTATTTGAGACCACGATGATGCGAATACCTGCGTCCCGAAGGTCATGTAGCCATTGCTTCATCTCTGGCGTCCCATCAGGGTTGTTCCAAGCAATGAGGGTATTATCCAGATCGACCAAAACAGCCTTGATACCATGCGCTTGCAGGCTTGGGACTGTCAGATCATAAACTGCTTCCACAGCAAAATCTGGCATATAATTTTCAATCGCCATTCTGGCTCCTTTTCTTTTTAATTTCTAGCAATATTCTTTAAATATTGGGCTAAGACTACCCATAAAATGAGACTAGCTATCAAAATATAAATCCAAGCATTTGGTTCATCTGCAAACGGTAAGGGAACATTCATTCCGAAGAATCCTGTAATAACCGCAAGGATAGCTAGTAAGACTGAGATAATTGTCAAAGTTGTCAAATTATCATTTAGATTATTATTTAGGATGTTGTTGTAAGAGGCTGAGAGTTGTTGCAAAACTTGAGAAATCAAGTCTGTCATCGAAACCAACTGGTGCGCTTCAATCATGGCATCGTCAAACTGCTCTCTTTCTACCTCATTAAAATTGCGATAAAGAGCATGCCCTTGGATGTGTTCCAAGAGGAGACGATTTTGTTTGGCAGCAGCTGTCAGGTAAACCATACCAGTTTCCAAGTCAGAGAGGGCAAAAAGATTTTTTTTAGTTGTTTTTTGACGAAGAAGTGCACTGATTTCATCCTTACTTTTATCCATTTCTTCAATCACTGGATAATAAGCATTGCTAATAATCTCTAAACTGGCAAAAAGAAATTTGTAGATTGAAACAACTTCATGGCTTTCAAGGTAGGTTGCCATACGTTTAATCACATAACTATTCTTGTGATTGCTAATTGTGATCAGCCGTTGTTTTTCAACGATAAAGGTCATCGGAATCGCTTCATAATATTCTTTGTCTTTTTCTAAGTCAAGAACATTATAAATGAAGGTTACCGTTCCCGTTTCACGGTGATAGTCCATGTGGGCACGCTCATTTCTATCCAGAGCATACTCAATGGTTTCCTTGTCCAATCCATAGACATCCGAAAGGTCTTCCATGTTTTTAATCTTGTCCACATCAAGGTCTATCCACGTGCAATCGTGACCTAATTTTTTCTCTACAAATAGCATACTCTCTCCTTTACCAAACTCCTTCTATTGTACCACAAATCTGCTAAAATAGCCGGCCTATTCAGTACGAGATAGATTGCTGACGACGGTGATATTACGATTGGGAACAAAGTGAAGGGCTTGATCGTCACCTCGCAGTTGCGTTGTACGGATCCCTACGCTAACGACCTTTCCAGAAACGGTAATCGGTCCATTTGTGAGAACCACTTCATCACCCACATCAAGTTGGCGTTCAAAAAGGATGAAGAAGCCATTAATGACATCGGATAGAAAACCCTGCGCCCCCATACCAATGGCCACC
>OBWU01000195.1_pt1 | contig 19598 bp, 15 predicted proteins | sample 1476551 | NCBI WGS metagenome assembly OBWU01 (sample SAMEA2580135, study PRJEB22360) | human gut metagenome | biome: human gut; feature: human-associated habitat; material: faeces | place: Denmark | collected 2008/2010
TGGCGACGACCGCGGGGGGTCAAAGCCGGCGATGCCGGCAGCCGTACGCTGGACAGCCTCGACCCGTTGAAAACGCCGCTTACCGTATCGGAAGTGGGCCGCGCCGACCCTGACGTGGTGAAAAGCATGTTCTTCCCCGCTAACCGCGACGCGCTGCTGCAAAAAGGCGGCTCCAGCGACAAGGTACAACGCTTCCGCGACGATAAGCTCAACGCGCTGCTGACCGCGATCTCAGCCGAAGTCGAGCCGCAAAAACGCCTCCAGCTCACCGGCGACGCCCAGCGCTACCTGCTGGACAACGCTTACGTGATCCCGATATTTGAAGAGCCGCAGGTCTTTGCCGGCGCGCCGTGGGTGAAAGGCGTCAGTTTTGAAGCGGTAGGCCGCCCGTCGTTCTACGGCGCGTGGCTGGAAAAGCACTAAGGAGCCCGCGATGAGCCACTATCTTCTGCGGCGGTTCGGTCAGGGTTTACTGGTGCTATGGGCCGCGTTTACCCTCTCCTTCATCCTGTTACAGGTGCTGCCCGGCGATGCAGTACTGATCAAGTTTCAGAATCCGGATCTGGGGCTCAGCCCTGAGCAGATCGCCGAAATGCGCCTCGCCTACGGGGCCGATAGCCCGCTGTGGAGACAGTACTTCCATACGCTGATGGCCATGCTGCGTGGCGATTTTGGCTATTCGCTGCAGGCCGGGCTGCCGGTCAGCGTGCTTATCGCCAGCAACCTGCCGGAAACATTAAGCCTGGCGCTGCCCGCCTTTGCTCTGGCGGTGGCGCTGGCCTTCGCCCTCGCCTTCGCCTCACGGCTGCCGGGCCTGCGCTGGCTCAGCAACGCGCTGCAATCCCTGCCGGCGCTGTTTATCTCGCTGCCGACGTTCTGGCTCGGCATCGCCCTGATTCAGATTTTCTCCTTTCAGCTGCGCTGGATCCCGGTGATCAATCCCGGGCCAATTGAGGGGCTGATTTTGCCCATTATTGCCGTCGCGGTGCCGATTTCCGCTCCGCTGGCGCAAATCCTGATGCGCAGTCTGGATCAGGTCGCCGCGCAGCCGTTTGTCGCCGTTGCCCGCGCCAAAGGCCTGAGCGAAACCGGCGCCCTGTGGCGGCACGTTACCGGCAACGCCCTGCTGCCGGTGCTCAATATCGCCGGTCTGCTGCTGGGGGAACTGATCGCCGGCGCGCTGATTACCGAAACCGTGTTTGGCCGCGGCGGTCTGGGCCTGCTGACGCAGCAGGCCGTCAATAATCAGGATATTGCGGTACTGCAGGCGGTGGTGATGATCTCTGCCCTCGGTTTCGTGCTGATTAATCTGCTGGTCGACCTGCTGATGCCGCTGTTCGATCCGCGCCTGAAAACCGTTATCGGAGGTGCCGTATGAGCCTGGTGGATTACGCAACCGCCGCGCGCCGCCGCACGTCAAACTGGCGTACGCGACGCGTTCAGCCCGGCCTGCTGCTGGCCTGGGCGGTGATGATCGTTGCCGCGCTGATGGCTATCGCTCCGCAGCTGTTTACCGCCTATAGCCCGCTGGAAGGGTTCCCCGGCGCCCAGCGGCTGGCCCCGCAGGCCGGCCACTGGCTGGGAACCGACCAGCTGGGCCGCGATCTGTGGAGCCGTATCGTCTTCGGCGCCGTTCATTCGCTTTCCGCCGCGCTGGCGGCGGTGGCGATCGGCCTGTTTATCGGTACCGCGCTGGGCACGCTGGCCGGCGCGCTGGCGGGACGCGTGGAGTCGGCAATCATGCGCCTGGTCGACGTGCTGCTGGCGATCCCCTCTTTATTGCTGTCGCTGACGGTCATCATTCTGCTCGGTTTCGGCACGCTCAACGCCGCCGTCGCGGTCGGCGCGGCGGCCGGCGCCCCCTTTGCCCCCCCGGCGCGCGGTGGAGAGGTCCGCGTACGCCACAGCGACTTCGTCGAAGCGGCCTACGGCAGCGGCGGCACCTTTTTCGCCGTTTTCTGGCGGCATATTCTGCCCAACTCGCTCACCGCGGTGCTGGCCTTTGCCACCCTCCAGTTCGGCCAGGCCATTCTGGCGCTCTCGACCCTCAGCTTTCTCGGCTACGGCACGCCGCCGCCGGTCCCGGAGTGGGGTCTGCTGATCGCCGAAGGCCGCAACTATCTCTCCACCGCCTGGTGGCTGACCACCCTGCCCGGTATTGCGGTGATTGCGGTCGTGCTCGCCGCCAACCGTATTAGCCGTCAATTTAGCGGAGAATGCCGATGAATGTCTTAAGCGTAGAGCACCTGCACATCAGCTATCGTTCGCAGCGTGAATGGCGCGAGGTCGTGCACGACGTGAGTTTTCAGGTCAAACGCGGCGAAATGCTGGCGTTTGTTGGTGAATCTGGCTCGGGTAAAACCACCACCGCGCAGGCGATTATTGGCCTGCTGGCGGATAACGCGCGCCGGGACAGCGGGCGTATCTTGATTAATGGTGAAGATATCAGCGGCTGGTCCGCTAAACGCCTCGACGGCCTGCGCGGCGCGCGGATTAGCCTGGTGCCTCAGGATCCGGGCAACTCCCTGAATCCGGTGAAAACCATCGGCGCGCAGGTGGGGGAAATCCTGCGTCTGCATCAAAAAAGCAGCGCCGCGGGGCGTAAAGCGCAGGTGCTGGCGCTGCTGACCAAAGTTGGGCTGAGCCACCCGGAACAGCGCATCGATCAATATCCCCACCAGCTTTCAGGCGGTATGAAGCAGCGGGTGCTGATTGCTATCGCGATCGCCCTGAAACCCGACTTAATCATTGCCGATGAACCCACCAGCGCCCTCGACGTGACGGTACAGAAACGGATCCTCGACCTGCTGGATACGCTGCGCCGGGAGTCCGGCACGGCGGTACTGTTCGTCACCCACGATCTGGCGCTGGCGGCGGAACGCGCCGACCGCCTGCTGGTCTTTCGCCACGGCGAGATTCAGGAACAGGGCGCGACCGGCGACGTCATACGTACGCCGCAGCATACCTATACCCGCCAGCTGCTGAGCGATCTCCAGGCTTCGACGCTGACCATTGCCCCGGCCAGCGGGCGCGTGCTGGCGACCCCGGCGATCCGCGTGGAGGGCATCAGCAAGCGCTTCTCATTAGGCCGCGCGCATTTGCAGGCGCTGGACGCCATGAGCTTCGAGGTGAAGCGCGGCAGCACCCACGCGCTGGTCGGCGAGTCCGGCTCCGGCAAAACGACCCTTGCGCGGATCCTGCTGGGATTCGAAAAGGCCGATAGCGGCCATATCGCTATCGACGGTATCGATGCCGGGCATCTCAGCCGCGAGGCGCTCCGCCAGCTGCGGCGTAAAATTCAGTTCGTTTACCAGAATCCTTTTGCCTCGCTGGACCCGCGGCAAACGCTGTTTGAGATTATCGAAGAGCCGTTAAAAAACTTCGACCGCCTCAACGCCGAAGTGCGGCGCCAGCGCGTCGAAACGGTCGCCGCACGCGTGGCGCTCGCTCCGGAGCTGCTGTCGCGAACCGCCCGTGAGCTTTCCGGCGGCCAGCGGCAGCGGGTGGCCATCGCCCGCGCCTTAATCCTTGAACCGACGATCCTTGTCCTCGATGAAGCGACTTCGGCGCTGGACGTCACGGTGCAGGCGCAAATTCTCGCGCTGCTGCAGCAGCTTCAGCAGCAGCTGGGGCTGAGCTATCTGTTTATCACTCACGATTTGGCGACGGTGCGCCGTATCGCCCACAGCGTGACGGTGCTGCGGGCGGGACAGGTGGTTGAACACGGCGACGTCAGCCGACTGTTCAGCGCCCCGCAGCATGACTATACCCGCGAGCTTATCGCCGCGATTCCCCATTTTTCATCCCCGAGCAAGGAGGTTGCATGACGCGTAAACGACTGGGCTTTTTCACCCGTCTGCTGGACCACGCCACGCCTAAAGAGCGCTACCGGCTGGCCACCGAGCAAATTCGCCACGCGGAACGCCTGGGATTCGACAGCGCGTGGATCGCTCAGCACCATTTTCATGAGCACGAAGGCGGCCTGCCGTCACCGCTGGTCTTTCTCGCCCACGCCGCGGCGCACACCGAGCGCATTCGTCTTGGCACCGCCATTATCACCCTGCCCATGGAAAACCCGCTGCGAGTGGCGGAGGATGCGGCGGTGCTGGATCTGCTCGCCGATGGACGGCTCGAGGTGGGCTTTGGCTCCGGCGGCACCCCCACCTCGTTTTTACCCTTCGGGCTGACGATGGACCAGCGCAGCGCGGTGTTTGCTGAACACCTGCATCTGATTCAAAGCGCCTGGCGCGGGGATTCGCTCTCGCACCCGGATAATCATCTGTACCCTCAGGCGCCGCAGCTGGCGGAACGCATCTGGATTGCCACCTTTTCCATTGAAGGGGCGGTTCGCGCGGCTCAGGCCGGGCACGGGCTGATGCTCTCGCGCACGCAGCCGCGTCCGGCCGGACAGCCCACGCTGCCGCTGGACGCTATCCAGAATCCGATTATTGACGCCTATCTCGCCGCGCTGCCGGCGGGGGTCGAGCCAAGGATCCTCGCCTCGCGGACGGCCTTTGTCGCCGATAGCCAGCAGTATGCGCTGCAGGTCGCTGAACCCGGCCTGCGCCAGCAGGCTGCCCAGCATCGCGCCGCAGGTCATGATATTGTTGGTGACACTGTCACTGATTTTTTGCCGCAGCTTGACGCGCACGTTGGCGACCCGCAGCACGTCGCCGCTTCGCTGGCCCGCGATAGCGTCCTGCGGCGGGTAACCGATATTTCGTTTCAGGTGCACTCCGTTGAACCCTCGCACCGCGACACGCTTCGTTCCATTGAGCTGATCGCTCAGCATATTGCCCCGCAGATACGATAAGGAGTCACCATGACGCTCAGTCAGGATATATTGGCCGAACTGGCAGAAATTGCCCCCGATTCCGCCTTAGCGGCGGCGCGAGCCGGGGGCGAGGCGGCCACCCGCCATGCTCAGGGAAGTTATGAAACGCTGTTTGGTCAGCAGGATAACGACTTCCCGCTCGACGAGCGTTTTGCCGTGGCCGCGAGGGTGGCGAAGCTGCATGAGAGCGATGCGCTGGCCGCCCACTACGCCGGCTTTGGCATTGCCGACCCCACATCGCCGCGGCTGGCGCCGGCGCTGGCCTTTGCCCGGCTGTTGACCTTTACGCCCGTGGAGGCCACGCCGTCGGCGCTTGAGGCCTTAATCCGCGCCGGATGGAGCCTGCGCGGCATCGTCACCCTCGCCCAGCTTATCGCGTTTGTCAGCTTCCAGAGCCGGCTGGTCGTCGGGCTGCGCCTGCTTAACGGCAAAAATATCCACGTCGCACAAACCCCGACGGTGGCGGGATTCTGGCATACCTCGCCGCAAACCATCAGCGGTAAGAAGGCGCCGGTGCACTTCACCCGCGATGAACTGCACTGGGAGCCCTGGCTGGCGGCTAAACCGCTGGCGGAATTTACCCCCGACGAGCAGGCGCTGCTGGCGAAATTCGGCCACAGCGATTCGCCCTACTTCCGCCTGCTGGCGCGCAACCTGCCGGTGCTGGAGCAGCGTACGTTAACCGACAAAGGGATCTTTTATACTCCCGGCGGCCTGCCGCGCGCTGAGCGCGAGCTGGCGGCAACGGTGGCGAGCAAAATCAACGGCTGTATTTATTGCGCCTCGGTGCATGCGCGCAAAGCGGCACAGCTGGCCAAAGATGAAACGGCGATAGAGACGCTGCTGGCGGTGACGCCGGGAGAGCAGTTAAGCGACGGGCAGACGCCGGGATGGCAGGCGCAGATCGATTTCGCCGCCGCGATTTCCGTTACCCCTCCCGCTTTGTCCGTTGACCACCTTGCCGCCGTCGAGCAACAGGGGCTGGATACCCTCGCCCGACTGGATTTACTGCAATCGGCGGCTTTCTTTGCCTGGGCCAACCGGTTAATGCTGACCCTCGGCGAGCCGTGGCAGGAATAGCTGCCAGCGGGCTTAATCAGGCCAGACGCCGCTGATGGCGGGCATAAATCAGCAGCGAACTGAGCGCAAGAAACGAAAGCAGCGCGGCCGGTAAGGCAACGAAACGCCAGCCAGGACCGGCCGTAATCATCATCCCGCCGAATAGCGCCCCAATGGCGCTGCCGAGATTAAAGGCGATCTGGCCGCCCGCCGCGCCCAGCATCTCGCCGCCTTTCGCATTTTGCAGCAGCAGAATTTGCAGCGGTGCCGACAGGGCAAACAGGGCCGCGCAGCAAATAAACGCGAGGGTTAATGCGGCGGCTTTATTCTCACCCAGCAGGAACAGAAGTAATAAGGTCACGACAATCACGCCATCCGTCACGGCGGCAATACGTAACGGGCTATATCGGACGGAGACTTTACCGCTGAATAAATTCCCCAGAACCATCCCCAGCCCCGCCAGCAGCATAATGGCAATGATGGCGCTCTCACCAAAACCGGAGACGTTAATCATAAACGGCTTAATATAGCTAAACCACGCGAATACGCCGGCATTGCCGAACATCGTCGCGGCAAAAATTAACCACGGTGCGGGCGATGTTAAAAAATGAAACTGCGAGCGCAAGCGCGTCGTCGGTTTATCAAACAGCGTGGGCACCCACCAGGCGATGGCGACCAGTACCGCGATGTCAAACACCGCAATCGCCAGAAAGGTATAGCGCCAGCTAAACTGATGGCCAAGCCAGGTTCCGGCGGGAACCCCCAGCAAATTAGCGACCGTCATTCCGGCAATCATTCCCGCCACCGCGGCGGTGACCTTCCCCAGCGGCGCAATTTTCGACAGAACGATCGCCCCCACGCCAAAGAAGGCGCCATGCGGGAAACCGGAGATCAGGCGCCCCAGCGCCAGCATCGAATAGCTGGAAGATAACGTAAAGATGGCATTGCCGATAACGCACAGTGCCACGAGGAACAGCATCACCGATTTTAACGAAAAACGGCTGGAGAACAGCGCCATCACCGGCGCGCCGATGACGACGCCAAGCGCATACCAGGAGATCATATTGCCCGCGGCGGGAATAGATATTCCGACGTCACGGGCAATTTCAGGTAATACGCCCATGATGCCAAATTCCGCCATTCCGAGACCAAAAGTGCCAAGCGCTAACGAAAAAATAGTCTTTTTCATACAACTAATCACTTGTTATAAAACATACCGCCGGCATTATTGTGCATTATTAAACGGCAGACCAGATAAAAACGCCGGGTGGCATATTTATCCATAAAACGGCGTGATTATTTCATAGGCTCACTGGCAGATTGATTATGCAGTTCCTGAGGTAAATATTGAATTTGAAACGTTTATGCTTTGTTCGCCGATGATGACAAACCTTAATAATAAGTCGATCAAGTGCGAAGATTTTATCTGTAACTAAAAAAGCGCCAGAGGCGAAGTTATTTCCGCCATTGACGCCCTTGTCACCAATACCCGATCCGCTCCGGCTTCAGCCAGAGCGGGTTGCTCAGTTACGCTTACTTCAGCCCTTCACAGCTCTCTTTCTTCGCTTCCTGACGCTCCACCTCGCGATACCAGCGCGGATGATGCTTCTTCGCCCAGCGGCGACTCACCTTCCCTTCGATCATGCCTTTAATCGATCCCTTCACCCAAAACGCCATATACATGTGGATCAGAATCGCATGAATAAGAATAATCGCCGAGGTCGCGTGAATCAGCAGGCTATAGCGAATAACCTGAATCGGGAAATAGTGGGCAAACCAGGGCCGCCAGATAATCACACCGGTCACCAGCAGCACAAAAATCATGCTCATGATAGTCCAGAACATCATTTTCTGCCCCGCGTTGTATTTCCCTACCCGCGCCACTTTATGCTCGTTGCCTTTCAGTACCTCAATAATGCCCTTTAGCCAGGGGATATCCTGCTTGTCGGGAATATTGTGATGGACAAAGCGCACAAACATAAACATCAGGGCCACGAAAATCAGTACCCCAAAGAACGGATGCAGAATACGCCCCATCTGCGGCGTACCGAAGGTTTCGGTCAGCCACTGCAGCGTCGGGAAGAAAAACGAGATCCCCGATAGCGCCACCAGGAAAAAGCAGATGACCACCGTCCAGTGACAGGCGCGGTCAATAAACTTCGTGCGCACAATCATTTTCGATTTACTCATCATGCTCCTCCTCATCGTCATCCGCTTCCTTATTTGGCCCAATCCCGATGTAGTGATAAATCAGCCCGGCAAAGGTGGCGATAAACCCGACCGCCGAGAGCGGCTTCAGCGCACCTTTCCACAGGTTGATCGACGTATCGATCTGCGGCTCTTTCGGCAGGTTGTGGTACAGCTCCGGCTGGTCCGCATGATGCAGCACGTACATCACGTGGGTGCCGCCGACGCCCGGCGGGTTATACACACCGGCATGGGGATAGCCGCGTTTCTTCAGTTTTTCCACGCGCTCGTTGGCCACTTCCAGCATCTCTTTCTTGCTCCCGAAGTGAATCGCGCCGGTTGGGCAGGTTTTCACGCAGGCCGGTTCCTGGCCGACGCTGACCCGGTCAACGCACAGGGTGCACTTATAGACCCGGTTATCCTCTTTATTGAGGCGCGGGATGTTAAAGGGGCACCCGGCGATGCAGTAGCCGCAGCCGATGCAGTTCTCCTGCTGAAAGTCGACGATGCCGTTAGCGTACTGAATAATCGCCCCGGCGGACGGGCACGCCTTCAGGCAGCCCGGGTCCTCGCAGTGCATGCAGCCGTCTTTGCGTATCAGCCACTCCAGTTTGCCGTTCTGTTCGGTTTCGCTAAAGCGCATTACCGTCCAGGATTTGGCGCTCAGATCGGCGGGGTTGTCGTACACCCCGACGCAGTGCCCTACCTCATCGCGGATATCGTTCCACTCGGAACAGGCCACCTGGCAGGCTTTACAGCCTACGCAGGAGGAGACATCGATCAGCTTCGCCACTTCCGCCTTAAAATCCCGCGCGCGCGGCGCGGGCGTGATCGGGTTGGTGGCGGAGCGTTTGATAATGTCCTGGGTTTCCATCGCCATGCATTCGCTCCTTACGCTTTCTCGATGTTGACCAGAAACGCCTTGTACTCCGGCGTTTGCGAGTTGGAATCCCCAACGTTTGGCGTCAGGGTATTGGCGATGTAACCTTTGCGGGCTACCCCTTCAAAACCCCAGTGCAGCGGGATCCCGACGGTTTCCACCTGCTGGCCGTTAACGTTGAGCGTTTGCAGACGACGCGTCACCACCGCGACCGCGCGAATAAAGCCGCGCTTGCTGCTGACCGTCACCCGATCGCCGTTGGCAATCCCCTTCGCTTTCGCCAGACCTTCGCTGATTTCGACAAACTGTTCCGGCTGCGCAATCGCATTAAGCAGCGCATGCTTGGTCCAGGTATGAAAATGCTCGGTCAGGCGATAGGTGGTGCCGACGTACGGGAATTTGTCCTTCTTACCTAAACGAAGGGCATCCTCTTCATACAGGCGCACCACCGGGCTGGAGACCACGTTCGGGTGCAGCGGGTTGGTGCCAAGCGGCGTTTCCATCGGCTCGTAGTGTTCCGGGAACGGACCTTCCGCCAGCTTATTCAGGGCAAACAGGCGCCCCAGGCCTTCCGGCTGCATAATAAACGGCCCGGTTTTGCTGCCCGGCGGCGCGGTATTGAAGTCCGGAATATCGTTGCCAACCCACTTGCTGCCGTTCCACTGGATCAGCATCCGCTTCGCATCCCACGGCTTGCCGTTAATATCCGCCGACGCGCGGTTGTACAGCACGCGCCGGTTGAGCGGCCACGCCCATGCCCAGCCGAGCGTGTTGCCAAGGCCTGACGGATCGGCGTTATCGCGGTTGGCCATCTGGTTACCCTGCTCGGTCCAGCTGCCGGTATAGATCCAGCAGGACGACGCGGTGGTACCGTCATCGCGCAGCAGCGCGAAGCTGTTCAACAGCTGGCCCTTCTTCGCCAGCGGCGCGCCGTTAGCGTCGAAGAGATCCGCCAGCGCGTAGCCGTTGTTTTCCTTCGCGACCTCTTCTGATTCCGGACGATCCGGCTGCTTGTAGTGCCATCCCATCTTCAGCAGCGGCTCGACGCCTTTGCCGCCCTCGCTGCGATACATCTCGCGCAGACGGTGGTAAATGCCGGCCAGAATTTCGCCGTCATTGCGCGCTTCGCCCGGCGCGTCCTGGCCTTTCCAGTGCCACTGCAGCCAGCGCCCGGAGTTGGCGATGGAACCATCCTCTTCGGCGAAGCAGGTGGACGGCAGGCGGAACACTTCGGTCTGAATCGCCGCCGGGTCAACATCGTTCGACTCGCCGTGGTTTTGCCAGAAGGTCGACGTTTCGGTCACCAGCGGGTCGATAACCACCATGTACTTCAGCTTGCTCAGGCTGCGGACCACCTTGTTTTTGTCCGGAAACGAAGCCACCGGATTGAAGCCCTGGCAGATATAGCCCGTGACGTTGCCGTTATCCATCATATTGAAATATTTGATAACGTCGTAAGCCTGGTCCCATTTCGGCAGCCAGTGGAAGCCCCAGTCGTTCTCTTTTTGCGCCGCGTCGCCGTAGAACGATTTCATCAGGCTGACGAAGAACTTCGGATAGTTGCTCCAGTAGTTCACCTGTTCGGCCAACGTCGCCTTCGGCGTATTGGCGGCGAGATAGCTTTGCAGATCCGTCTGCTGTTCCGACGGCAGCGTCAGGTAGCCCGGCAGGCTGGTCGAGAGCAGGCCTAAATCGGTTAGCCCCTGAATATTGGAGTGCCCGCGCAGCGCGTTGACGCCGCCACCCGCCATCCCCATATTGCCGAGCAGCAGCTGAATCATCGCCATGGTACGGATGTTCTGCGCCCCGACGGTATGCTGCGTCCAGCCCAGCGCGTAAAGGAAAGTGGTGGTTCGGTCCGCCGCGCTGGTTGACGCCAGCACTTCGCACACTTTGAGGAAGTCCGCCTTTGGCGTACCGCAGATATTCTCCACCACTTCCGGCGTATAGCGCGAAACGTGCTGCTTCAGCAGGTTCCAGACGCAGCGCGGATGCTGCAGCGTCTCGTCGCGCATGGCGTAGCCGTTTTCGTCGAACTGATAGTTCCACGACGATTTATCGTACTGACGCTTTTCGGCATCGTAGCCGCTGAACAGGCCATCTTCGAAGGCAAAATCGTCGCGCACCAGCAGGTTGGCGTTGGTGTAGTGTTTAACGTACTCGGCATTAATTTTGTTATTTTCGATCAGGTACAGCAGTACGCCCGACAGGAAGGTAATGTCGGTACCGGAACGGATCGGCGCATAAATATCGGCCACCGACGCCGTGCGCGTAAAGCGCGGGTCGACGACAATCAGCGTCGCATCGTTGTTGTTTTTCGCCTCCATCGCCCAGCGGAATCCCACCGGATGGGCTTCGGCGGCGTTACCGCCCATCACCACCACGACGTTAGCGTTTTTGATATCAACCCAGTGGTTGGTCATCGCACCGCGACCAAATGTTGGAGCAAGACTTGCTACCGTTGGTCCGTGTCAGACGCGCGCCTGGTTGTCTACCGCCAGCATGCCGAGGGAGCGCACAAATTTTTGCGTCAGCATGCCGGTTTCATTACTGGCCGCAGAGGCACATAACATCCCGGTGGACAGCCAGCGGTTAACCGTCACGCCCTGTTCGTTCTTTTCAATAAAATTGGCGTCGCGGTCGGCTTTCATCAGTTTGGCGATGCGGGTAAACGCGTCATCCCAGGAGATGCGCTGCCATGTATCCGAACCCGGCGCGCGGTACTGCGGATAGCGCAGGCGGTTGTCGCTATGAACATAGTCAAGCAGCCCCGCGCCTTTCGGGCACAGCGCGCCGCGGCTCACCGGATGATCCGGGTCACCTTCAATGTGGTAAATCGCTTCTTTCGCGTTTTTCGCGCCGTCGCCCAGGCTATACATTAATAGCCCGCAGCCCACGGAGCAGTATGTGCAGGTGTTGCGGATCTCTTTGGCGCGCAGCAATTTGTAATTACGCGCCTGAGCCAGGGCCATTTTGGGCGCAAAACCCAATGCAGCGGCTGTTGTTCCGGCCATACCGCCTGCGCAGATTTTAAAAAACTTTCTGCGGCTGACGTCCATTGTTCCCCTCCATGCGGGATGTTTATTCATTGCGGGAGTGGAAATTAACAGCAATAACCCTGTTTTATTTGCGTCAAATCAATGTCCTGAACCCATGACCCCTTAATAGTCAGCCGCGTTGAATTTCGTTACTCCATTGGGATTAAGCGCGGAGGAAAATATCCCCCGGAAGCGAAAAAAAAGTGTTATAAAACCCGACTGCGTTTGAACCAATATCAGGTTAAATATGGAGAAGAAGAGAGCCACGCTCATTGGACTGGCCGCTATCGTCTTGTGGAGCACCATGGTCGGGCTGATTCGTGGCGTAAGCGAAGGGCTGGGGCCGGTGGGCGGCGCGGCGATGATCTACAGCCTGAGCGGCCTTTTGCTGATCTTTACCGTCGGCTTCCCGCAAATACGCCAGATCCCTCGCCCCTATTTACTGGCAGGGAGCCTGCTGTTCGTCAGCTATGAAATTTGCCTGGCGCTGTCGGTCGGATTAGCCGGTAGCCGCCAGCAGGCTATTGAAGTGGGCATGGTTAATTATCTGTGGCCCAGCCTGACGATTTTATTCGCCATTCTGTTTAACGGCCAAAAAAGCAGCTGGCTGGTTATTCCAGGGGTATTTCTCGCTTTATTCGGCGTCACCTGGGTATTAGGCGGTGAGCATGGTCTGAATGTAGATGAAATTACCCGCAACGTGGTTTCCAGCCCGCTGAGCTATATTCTGGCGTTCATCGGCGCGTTTATCTGGGCGGCCTACTGCACGGTCACCGCTAAATACGCGAAGGGCAAAAACGGGATTACCCTTTTTGTTCTGCTTACCGCCCTGACCCTGTGGCTAAAGTTCCTGTTCAGCGAACAGCCGCCCATGGTCTTTAGCTGGCCGGTAATAACCAAACTGATCGCGCTGTCCGTTGCCCTGGGATTAGGCTACGCGGCGTGGAACGTCGGGATCCTGCACGGCAACGTCAGCCTGCTGGCCGCCGCCTCCTACTTTACGCCGGTGCTCTCCTCGGCGCTGGCGGCAGCACTGCTCAGCGCCGCGCTGTCGTGGTCGTTCTGGCAGGGCGCCGGAATGGTGTGCGCCGGCTCCCTGCTTTGCTGGCAGGCGACCCGGCGCTAAAGCGGCGGCGGCGAAACCTCTTTCAACGCCGCCGTTGCGATATTATTTCTTCGCGATATAAATTTCGTAATGATGCGTTTTATTTCGTACAGAATAATAGCGGTATGAGGCGACGATCATATCCTCGTTGTTGTAGTTCAGGTAGTAAGGCTGAATCATACCTTCAATCGGTAAGATACGCTGGGTCGTTTTATTTTTAATATCCGTTTTCCAGATACAGGCATAGCCGCCTTCATTATCAAAATAAAACGAGTTCTCGTTCCCCCAGACATAGTTACGCATATAGCTAAAATCATTATCTTTAGCCGTGTCAGCCTGCGCCAGAAAGGCGTTAATCCCCTGGTCCGGCTTGTTCGACAGGAAAATAAAACATACCTTCGTCTTTCTCGCCTTTAGAGGCATCACGCGACGCCAGACGCCATTATCCATCCGGGGAAGCCACCTGACTGATGCACTCCCGGGTTCCACAGTAGCCAACCCACGGTTCTTTTTAGTACGTCAATTCCATGATGTATATCCTTTTGTATATCCTTATCGCCGGTTTCTTCCCGTCAATCGCCCTTTAGTTAACATGCTCCTTGGGCAAACGACAACGCAAAACGTCTTCTACAGTGATAATCAGAATAAATAAACTAATGCCAGAAGATCACGACAGCAAACGGTTCGTGTTCGGTTTAGCCCGGCGGCAGCAGACGCCTTACCGGGCCGATACGATCCACCACTCACTTCAGGCCTATCGCACGCGGCCCATCCCCGAGATGGGCGCTTCTCTACTGCGTTGCACGCCTGCGGACTAAAGGCGTTAATTCAGCTCAGGCGCTTTTGCCAGACTACGCCAGATGCCGGCCGCCAGCAGCAGAAGCAGGACGCCAGCCGTCGCCAGCACGATGCTGTGCGAATGAATAAACGCCGCCTTCGCCGCTTCAAGCAGGCTTTGCGCCGGTATGGCGGGAAGCGACTGCGCCAGCTTAATCGCCTCGCTGATGGAGGACGACGCCTGCTCCGCCGCCGCGCCCTCGATTCCACCCGGCAGAACAATTGACGAGGTGTAGCTGCGGGTCAGGATCAGGCCAAACAGGGCAATCCCCAGTCCCGCGCCCAGCTCATAGGCCATGGTTTCGATGGCCCCTGCCGCCGCTGCTTTTTCCTTCGGCGCGGCGGCCATGATCGCCGAGCTGGAGGCCAGCAGCGCGCTGGCGACGCTGAAGCCCAGCAGCGTCATCAGTCCCCAGGCCTGCCACTGCTGCGTACTGAAATCGGTCATCGACAGGCCGAGGAAGCTCAGGGCGCTGAGCAGCATTCCGCCGGTGGCGACCTCGCGCAGCCCCAGCCGCGATACCAGCATGCCGGCAATGGGCCCGCTGAAACCGCTCGCCACCATCACCGGCAGCATAAACAGCCCGGCTTCAAAAGGCGTTTTGCTGTGCACAAACTGCAGCTCCTGCGCCATCAGCAGTTCAAAACCCACCAGCGTAATCAGCGCGGTCATCGCCATCATCACGCCGCTTAAAATAATGCGATGGGTAAACAGGCGCATATCGACCATGGGACGCGATGCCGAGAGCTGTTTGCGCACGAACCAGAACAGCATCGCGGCGCCAGATAGTGCCACCAGCCCGGTTAACCACAGCGCCATTTGCCCTTTGAGCGCCGTTTTGGCGCTAAAGACCAGCATCAAAATGGCGGCGATCAGGATTAGCGCCTGGAAAAGATTCAGCGGCTGCTCGCGCCGCGCGGGCTGACGCGGCACCACTTTGGCATTAATCGCTATCACCAGCAGCACGATCGGCACGTTGATCAGGAAAACCGATCCCCAGTAAAAATGCTCCAGCAGCATGCCGCCAACCAGCGGACCGAACGCCGCGCCGCCGGAACCGACCGCTGCCCACAGACCAAGCGCCATATTACGCTGGTGCGCCTGCGAAAAGGTGCTGCGGATCCCGGCCAGGGTCGCAGGCACGATCATCGCCGCCCCCACCGCCAGCAGCGCGCGGGATGCAATCAGCGTCTCTGCCGTGGGCGAAAACGCCGCCGCCAGAGACGCGGTGCCAAAAATACCGCTGCCGAGCAGCAGCAGCCGTTTAAAGCCGATTTTATCGCCCAGTGCGCCCATAGGCAGCACCATACCGGCCATTACCAGCGAATAAATATCAATAATCCACAGCAGCTCGTTACCGCTGGTCCCCAGCGCTACGCTGAGCGTTGGCGCAGCCACGTGGAGAACAGTGGCGTCAATCGCCACCGGAATATAAACCAGCAAAATCGCCATCAGCGTCAACCATTGCCGAGACATACTACTTTCCCTCAACGTTAAAACTGGACAAGCGTCCAGGAAACGGATCCTGCCGGATTGTTGAACGAGTGTCCAACTTTTTGTTACTATCGCCAAAAAAACCGGGGTCACAAATGTTATGAGCTACTTAAATCGCGATGCGCGTCGGGAAGTTATTGTGCTGGCAGCCATGCGCGTGGCGCTTCGGGGCGGGTTTAGCGCTATGACCGTCCGCCAGATTGCCGCCGAAGCCGGCGTCTCCGCCGGTCAGCTGCACCACCATTTCACCTCCGCGGGCGAGCTAAAAGCCCATGCCTTCATACGGTTGATCCGCGAAATGATGGATATGCCGCTGGTCGCCGACGACGCCACGTGGCGTGAACGCCTGTTTTCTATGGTGGGCAGCGATGACGGCAGGCTTGAGCCATACATTCGCCTGTGGCGCGAAGCGCAGCTGCTGGCCGATAGCGACAGCGATATCAAGGGGGCCTATCTGCTCACCATGAACATGTGGCATGAAGAGACCCTGAAGATCATCCGCCTGGGAACCGCTGCCGGTGAGTTTAAGCCAAGGGACGATATGGAAAGCATTGCCTGGCGGCTCATTGCTCTCGTCTGCGGTCTCGATGGTATTTATGCGCTGGGAATGCAGGAAATAGATGATGCCGCCTTCAATCGGCATATCAATTATTCTATCTCGATGGAACTTTTTTAATTTTAAGTTACATTTAGTAACAAATAATCCTGAGCTAATATTCGCGCGTCTTCTTTCGGTGCGCTTTTCTTATCTATTCTTCATTTATTACAACAGATACATCCCCATCCCCTGATTTTATTTCTTTTATTAATTTGCTGTTTTACCAGTTTATTCTTTTTTGACGGGTTACTGTTCAATCGAGGGCAATATGCTGAGCAATAATGAGAAGAAGAATCATTATCTTTTAAAAGAGTGGAAACCAGAAAATGCGGCGTTTTGGGAGAATAAGGGAAAGCAAATAGCGCGCAGAAATCTTTGCATTTCCGTAGGTTGTTTGCTACTCGCCTTTTGCGTCTGGATGCTATTCAGCGCCGTCGCCGTCAATCTCAATAAAGTCGGATTTAATTTCACTACCGATCAGCTCTTTTTATTAACCGCTCTGCCTTCGCTTTCCGGCGCAATATTACGCGTACCCTACTCCTTTATGGTACCTATATTTGGCGGGCGCTACTGGACGGTATTAAGCACGATTATTCTGGTGGTGCCCTGTATCTGGCTGGGTATTGCCATTCAAAACCCCGCTACTCCATTCTGGGTATTTATCACCATTGCCCTGCTATGCGGTTTTGCCGGTGCGAACTTTGCTTCCAGCATGGGAAATATCAGTTTTTTCTTTCCCAAAGCGAAACAGGGCAGCGCGCTGGGTATCAACGGCGGCCTCGGCAATCTCGGCGTCAGCGTGATGCAGATGATCGCGCCGGCGGCGATTTTTCTGCCCATCTTCGCTTTTCTTGGCATCCATGGCGTGCCTCAGGAGGATGGATCTCTTCTCGCGCTGAGCAACGCTGCTCTCGTCTGGGTTCCGCTGCTGGTGATAGCCACCTTCGCCGCCTGGGTAGGAATGAACGACATCGCCAGCTCAAAGGCTTCGATTCGCGAGCAGCTGCCGGTGCTGAAACGCCCGCATATGTGGCTGCTGAGCCTGCTCTATCTGGCCACCTTTGGCTCGTTTATCGGCTTCTCCGCCGGTTTCGCTATGCTGGCGAAAACGCAGTTCCCCGACGTTAACATTCTTAAACTGGCCTTCTTCGGGCCGTTTATCGGCGCGCTGGCGCGATCCTTCGGCGGGATTATTTCCGACCGCCTTGGCGGCGTGCGGGTCACCCTGATCAACTTTATCCTGATGGCGCTCTTTACCGGCCTGCTGTTTCTCACCCTCCCCGGCAGCGGCTCAGGCAGTTTCCTCGCCTTTTACGTGGTGTTTATGGGGCTGTTCCTGACCGCCGGTCTCGGCAGCGGTTCCACCTTCCAGATGATCGCCGTGATCTTTCGCCAAATCACCCTCGACAGCGTCAAGAAACGCGGCGGCAGCGACGAACAGGCCCAGCACGAAGCGGTGACCGACACCGCGGCGGCGCTTGGCTTTATCTCCGCCATCGGCGCGATTGGCGGCTTCTTTATCCCTAAAGCCTTCGGTACCTCGCTGGCGATGACCGGCTCCCCGGTCGGGGCGATGAAGGTCTTCCTGGTTTTCTACGTGGTTTGCGTGCTGGTGACCTGGCTGGTCTACGGCCGTCGCAAACCGGCAAAACAATAACGGCATATTCATCGGATGGCGGCTGACGCCCTATCCGGCCTGGGGATCGTACGGTCTTTTTAGGCCGGACATTATCGGAGCAGGAGGAAGGTCATGAGTAAACTACTGGATCGCTTTCGCTACTTTAAGCAGAAAGGCGAGAGCTTTGCCAACGGGCACGGTCAGGTGTACAACACCAATCGCGACTGGGAAGACAGCTACCGTCAGCGCTGGCAGTTCGACAAAATCGTCCGCTCAACGCACGGCGTGAACTGCACAGGCTCATGCAGCTGGAAAATTTACGTCAAAAACGGGCTGGTCACCTGGGAAACTCAGCAAACGGACTACCCCCGCACCCGCCCGGATCTGCCAAACCACGAACCCCGCGGCTGCCCGCGCGGCGCAAGCTACTCCTGGTACCTCTACAGCGCTAACCGCCTGAAGTATCCGCTGGCGCGCAAGCGGCTGATTGCCCTATGGCGCGAAGCGCTGGCTCAGCACCCGGACCCGGTGCAGGCGTGGGACAGCATCATGCAGGACCCGGTCAAAACCCTCAGCTACAAGCAGGTACGCGGCAAAGGCGGGTTTATCCGTTCAAGCTGGAAGGAGCTGAACCAGCTGATTGCCGCCGCCAACGTCTGGACCATCAAAAACTACGGCCCGGACCGCGTAGCGGGCTTTTCGCCGATCCCGGCGATGTCGATGGTCTCTTACGCCGCCGGCACCCGGTATCTGTCGCTGCTCGGCGGCACCTGCCTGAGCTTCTACGACTGGTACTGCGACCTTCCCCCCGCCTCGCCAATGACCTGGGGCGAGCAGACCGACGTTCCCGAGTCCGCCGACTGGTACAACTCCAGCTATATTATCGCCTGGGGCTCCAACGTCCCGCAGACCCGAACCCCGGACGCCCACTTTTTTACCGAAGTGCGCTACAAGGGCACCAAAACCATCGCGATTACCCCGGACTTTTCGGAAGTCGCCAAGCTCAGTGACCAGTGGCTGGCGCCGAAACAGGGTACCGACAGCGCGCTGGCCATGGCGATGGGCCACGTGATCCTCAAAACGTTTCACCTTGATAACCCGAGCGATTATTTCCTCAACTACTGCCGCACCTACACCGATATGCCGATGCTGGTGATGCTTGAGCGTCGCGAGGAGGGTTTCTACGTTCCCGGCAGGATGGTCCGCGCCGCCGATCTGGTCGACGATTTAGGCGAAAGCAATAACCCGGAGTGGAAAACCGTCGCCTATAACAGCGCTGGTGAACTGGTGGCCCCCAACGGTTCGATTGGCTTCCGCTGGGGAGAGAAAGGCAAATGGAACCTTGAACAGCAGGCCGCCGGGCAAGCCATTGAACTCAAACTATCGCTGCTGGATAGCCGTGACGACGTGGTGACGGTGGGCTTTCCCTACTTCGGCGGCAACGAAAACCCGCACTTTCGCAGCATCAAGCAGGATCCGGTGACGCTGCATCAGCTGCCGGTTAAGCAGCTCCCGCTGGCCAACGGTGAATCCGGCCTGGTGGTTAGCGTCTACGATCTGATTCTTGCCAACTACGGACTCGATCGCGGTTTAGACGATCCCAACGCCGCGCAGGACTTCAGCGAGATGAAAGCCTATACCCCGGCGTGGGCCGAACAGATTACCGGCGTCCCGCGCCAGCACATCGAGCAGATCGCCCGTGAATTCGCCGATACCGCGCATAAAACCCACGGACGGTCGATGATTATCCTCGGCGCCGGCGTCAACCACTGGTACCACATGGATATGAACTACCGGGGGATGATCAATATGCTGGTGTTCTGCGGCTGCGTCGGCCAGAGCGGCGGCGGCTGGTCGCACTATGTCGGCCAGGAGAAGCTGCGTCCGCAAACCGGCTGGCTGCCGCTGGCATTCGCCCTTGACTGGAATCGTCCGCCGCGCCAGATG